>OKUF01000016.1_pt1 | contig 118590 bp, 98 predicted proteins | sample 1606781 | NCBI WGS metagenome assembly OKUF01 (sample SAMEA3882555, study PRJEB24775) | human gut metagenome | biome: human-associated habitat; feature: intestine environment; material: feces | place: Netherlands | collected 2009/2010
AAGAAGAACGAAGACTTCGCAGCAGAAGTTGCAGCTCAGATGGGTATGTAATTTCGGATTTTGAATAATGATATTATGAACGGACAGTGTGAAATACACTGTTCGTTTTTTATTATGCAGATAATAATAAAAGGCCGTCGGTTACGTTAAAAACCGACGGCCTTTAAATTATTATTATTAATTTTTCTTTGATCTGTATCTTAATGTTGAATCAAGAATCTTCTTTCGGATTCTGAGACTCTTAGGTGTTACTTCAAGTAATTCATCAGTATCAATGAATTCAAGAGACTGTTCAAGGCTTAAAATCTTAGGTGGAACAAGTCTTAAAGCATCATCGGCACTTGACGAACGTGTGTTGGTAAGATGTTTTGTCTTACATACGTTTACTTCAATATCTTCAGCTCTGCCTGTCTGACCAACAATCATACCTGCATATACCTTTTCACCAGGTCCGATAAACAGGGTACCTCTTTCCTGAGCATTAAACAGTCCGTAAGTAATGGCTTCACCGTTTTCAAAGGCAATAAGTGAACCCTGTTTACGATAAGAAATATCTCCCTTGTATGGACCGTAGTCATCAAAAGTAGTATTGATAACACCGCTTCCCTTGGTATCTGTAAGGAATTCATTGGTATAACCGATTAATCCTCTTGAAGGAATAGAGAACTCAAGTCTTGTTGTTCCTGCGTTAAGTGGTGTCATACCATTAAGCTCACCTTTTCTCATGCTCAGTTTCTGGATTACCGTTCCTGAACAATCATCAGGAACATCTACGAAGGCTGTTTCCATTGGTTCAAGTTTATGTCCGCGTTCATCATAATGATAAAGGACTTCTGCTTTGCTTACAGCGAATTCATATCCTTCACGACGCATATTTTCAATAAGAACTGAAAGATGAAGCTCGCCACGGCCTGATACCTTAAAGCAGTTCATATCGTCTGTTTCTTCTACTCTTAATGAAACATCTGTATTAAGTTCCCTGAAAAGACGGTCTCTTAAGTGTCTTGATGTAACAAATTTACCTTCCTGACCGGCAAGAGGAGAGTCGTTTACCATAAAATTCATGGCGATTGTAGGCTCGGAAATCTTCTGGAAAGGAATTGGAGCAGGGCTGTCAACATTACAGAGAGTATCTCCGATGTGTAAATCGGTGATTCCGGAAACAGCAACGATTGAGCCCATTTTGGCTTCATTAACTTCAACTTTGTTAAGACCGTTAAACTCATAAAGCTTCGTTACCTTAACACGCTGATGTTTGCTTTCATCATGATGATTAACAAGAAGAACCTCCTGATTAACTTTAATTGTACCGTTATCAATTTTACCTACACCGATTCGTCCTACATATTCGTTGTAATCAATTGTACTGATAAGAAGCTGTAAAGGAGCTTCCGCATCTCCTTCAGGAGCAGGTATATGATTAATAATTGTTTCAAATAAAGGAATCATATTATCAGATTCATCTTCTAGTTTATATTTTGCAAAACCTTCCCTTGCAGATGCAAAAATAAAAGGACATTCCAACTGTTTGTCATTGGCATCAAGGTCAAGTAAAAGTTCAAGAACTTCATCAACAACCTCATTAGGACGGGCTTCAGGTCTGTCAATTTTATTAACACATACAATGAGGTCAAGGTCTAGGTCAAGTGCTTTATGAAGTACAAACTTTGTCTGAGGCATAACACCTTCATACGCATCAACAACGAGAATAACACCGTTTACCATTTTGAGTACACGTTCAACCTCACCACCGAAGTCAGCATGACCGGGTGTGTCAATTATGTTGATTTTTGTGTCTTTATAATAAACAGCAGTATTTTTTGAAAGAATTGTGATTCCTCTTTCACGTTCGATGTCATTGGAATCCATAACACGTTCGGCTACTTCCTGGTTCTCTCGGAATGTTCCGCTCTGTTTTAAAAGTTCGTCAACAAGTGTTGTTTTGCCGTGGTCTACATGGGCAATAATAGCAATGTTACGAACATCTTCACGTTTTGTAATCATAAAACGCCTCCATTTTTGATTTATTTCTATACTATAACCATAATATTTTATCATATTTTTATTTTTTGACAAGTTTTTTGTAATAAAATATGTCATTGTCGCATATATATATTATTGATAAAATTATCAAGTGACCCCCGGATATAATCCGGACAGCAAAAATAGAAGGGAGATACACGATTATGACCGATAAGGTTATTGAAAACAACAGAGTAACAATAGTAGGAGAGGTGGTTTCAGAATTTGAATTCAGCCATGAGGTATATGGTGAAGGATTTTACACATTGAACATATCCGTGAACCGTTTATCAGACAGCGTTGATATTATTCCACTTATGATTTCTGAAAGACTTGTGGACGTAACGGAGGATTTGAGAGGTGTTATAATCGAAGCATCGGGACAGTTCAGGTCTTATAACAGACATGAAGAGAACAAGAACAGATTAATGCTTTCGATTTTTGTAAGAGAACTCCAACTGTATGATAATTATGAGGAGGAGAACAGTACCAATCAGATTTTCTTAGACGGATACATCTGTAAGCCTGCCATCTACAGAAGAACTCCGTTGGGAAGAGAGATAGCAGATGTTCTTATTGCCGTAAACAGACCATACGGTAAGTCAGATTACATCCCATGTATCGCATGGGGGCGTAACGCCAGATTTGCGGCAGGATTTGAAGTTGGCAGCCATATTCAGATATACGGAAGAATCCAGAGCAGGGAATATGTCAAGAAAATAAGCGAAGATGAGTGCGAAAGACGTACAGCATACGAAGTCTCCGTAAGCAAGATAGAATATTTTGAAGAATAGATGCAAAATATGTAATAATATGTATTTTTTTGTAAAAAAATATTGACAATAACTATACACTATTATACACTTAGCTTAGTAAAAATTTTATACGGGCGAGTAAGATAAGGTAGACTAGGGGTGTCATTAATAGAATTACAGAACCACAGGTTTATCGCCTGTGGTTTTTCTTTTTATTATAACAACCGAATGGAGGATATTTATGAAGAAATTTTTATTGGCGGTATTAGGAGTTGCAGTTATTTTTTCAGGATGTGGCAATAAAAAGCAGGATACTGAGGTTAATTATTTTAACGGTGCGGGAAGCCTTAAGTCTGACAGCGGCAGATACGCTACCAGTGTTATATATGATGATAATACATATTATTTAAAGACAAGCAGAGGATATGTATATACTGACAAAGACAAGTGTTATTCAATATGTCTTGACGCAACCTGTTCACATTCAGGAACCGGCTGTATAGCTGATGAGAATAATAATTATTTTATGCTTCACGGTGATTTATACAGTGCAGACGGAGATATTAAGAAATGCGATACAGGAGATGTTGTATATAAAGATGTTAAGCCTGATAAATACAACACAGAGGAATATAGCACTTATGCCACAGATATTGATGAAGTTGCAGTATACAATGATAAGTATATGATTCTTAAAGAAAAAGGATATAAGAATATACTGAATGATAAGTTTGAATCTATATATGCACATGACTATGGATATAAGTGTGAAACAATAATTGGTGATAATTACTACTTATTGACAGAGAAGAATAAAGTAATGTGCATTAATCTGCTTGACGGAACAGAAAGCATAACAGAGGTTGATGCCTATATACTTGCAATAGTATGTACAGAAGATTATCTCTATTATGTGGACCGCTTTAATGATTTGTATAAGAAGAGCTGGAATGAGGACGAGTCTGTACGCATAATGGAAAATGTAAGTGATATATGTGCCACGGATAAATATATATACGCAGCATGTATGAATATGGACGACGGTACATACCATACGATAATTATGGATACGGAAGGCAACAGTATTAAAGATTTAGAGAATATATATGTAACATTTATTGATTATGCTGACGGAAAGATATTTTTCCCGGGAATTGATAGAGAAAATGCATTTATACAAATTGTACAGATGGATGAGAATGGTGATAATATCATAAAATACTCAGTAGATATTTAACAGTATAAATTTTTGACGTCAAAATTTATATAAAAAAAATTCAAAGGAGGAAACTAAAATGAGAAAAAAGTTTCTTACAGCTGTTTTAACAGCATTATTATGCACCTCGTTTATTACTAATATTGCAGGTGCGGCAACAAGTGGTGTGATATATCCTGACAAAAAGAGCTGGTTGGTATGGGACTGTAATATGTCGGTAACATCAGCAGGTGGATATGCATATACGGCTATGGCAAAGCAGAGGGATGGTATCTATTTTCAGAGTGAGAAAATAGAATTAATTGCTTACTGTGATAGTAAAGAAAATGTGCTTAGAACTGTATCAGATACGTATGATAGCAGTGTTATTTTATCTGAACATATAACACCTAACTATAATCCTAATGGCGAGGCAAAGGTTAGTGTTTATATTAATGACAGCAAATATGGTAAAGGAAGTATAGTACTAAGAAATTATTGATTTCAGATGGGTAGCATCCACAAAGGATGCTGCCCGAAAGGAGTAACTAAATGAAAAATAAATTAACAGTTTTATCAGGAATTATGTTGACTGCAACATTACTCCTTACAGGGTGTGGAAGCAAAAAACTTGACATTGATAATAAGGAAACATCATTAAAAGATGAGACTTCCGTAAGTACAGAAAATAATACAACAACCCAATCCAATGAAGAAATGCCGGAAGGAGGATATAAGTATTCATCGGAATCAGGCTCGGCCGGGTTATTTGCTTATGAGTTAAAAGATGGAAAAGAAGTAAAGACCAATGTATATCCCGATGCACCGATTACCCTTAATGATGGAAAAATAAGGATGTGCATAGAACAATATAATGAATTTAAATATAATAATGTGGTAATTGACAGTACAAATATTAATTATGCCTTAGTATTTCATAATGGCAATTATATATATTTTGATACGGAAGATGGCACTGATAAAATGTACACAAGCAGATCAAAAAATGGTGAACAGATAATGACTGATTTTCAGGTGGTTCCTGACCGGTCAGATAATAAATATAGATTAATCAATCTGTCAAGAAATGAACTATCATATATGGATGATTATGGCGAATTAGAGGTTGGGGGACTTGAGGCTGTGACGCATGATTTTGTAACAGAAAAAGGCACGGTTGATGAATGCCAGATAGTACCATACAGTGAGAAATATGAATTGGAAGAAGGCAAGGCCTGTGCTGATTTATCTTATGGACAGGAAATAAAGAAACTGGGAATATTAGAGTGCGGATTTAATCCATTCAATGAATTTGTTTATCAGAAAGACGGTAAGGTATATTATACCTCATTACAGTGTAATCAGAAAGAAGATGAGGTTAATACGGAGTTTAACACAATTTTTATATGTGATGATAAAGTATATCCTGCATTTGATGGGAAGGAAGTCCTTAAATATGTCATACCAAGTAACGGAGGAATCAAGACAGAACTTGATTTATCGGGATTGCCAAAGGGAGAACATATTGTGTTTACCATAACTGTTAATAATAAAGATGATGATAGTGATATGTATTCACGTTCAAGATATGCAAAGATAGTGATAGAGTAACATTTATGAAATATGAATTTTTAAAATTATTAAAAGACAAAGCTTTTTTAATATCATTGGCAGCCTGTCTCATAATAACTGTGTTTATGTCAGTGGAAAAGTCGCAGCCTGACAGCCAGACAAAGTACGTCATGGAACAGTATAATTATGATACAAGTGAAGCCTACAACGATAAAATCAAAGAGTACCGCAACATTGCCGACAGCAGAAGCCGGATTGCAAAAAAGGCAGAAAGACTAAGTAATGTTAATGATGAGTATCTTTCAAAAGTTAATATAAAAACATACAACCTTTGTAAATCTCCGTTGGAATTTAAGTCTGTTTTTAACATTCAATTCTTTAATAGGAGCGATATTAACAGTGGATATCTGTCCGCTGTTGTTATCCTGATTTTATTTGGAATAGCAGTTGTAAGAATATTTTATGCCGATGTTAATTCAGAGCTTGTTATGTATATAAGATCAACATACAGGGGACAGAACAAAGTATATAATAACAAATTAATTATTCTTTTGATTACTGCAGCGGTTCTTGCAATATTAAAGAACGTAATAAATTTTCTCCCGCAGATAATCTATGGTTCGGCAGGAGACTGGCTCAATCCGATACAGTGCCTTGAACCGGATTCACCGTATAATATCAGTATATTGACATTCTTTATCATACAGATACTTTTTACATTAAGTTCATATATGTTTTATGGAATGATAATTGTAATTGTATCGGTAAGTTCACAGAAGATAGTTAATTCACTTATTGCGGTGGTGATTACGGGTGGAACATGGTTATTATATCATTACATAGTTGCAATCAGGTTTGGCACACCGGGCATTGAAAATAAATGGTACACATTTGTATCAAGATACATCGGGTCACCACATGCGCTTTATTATCCAAGAAGTTATTTTAACAAATTGGAATTTGTGAGAATGGGAAATATTCCGTTTAAGCCTGTAACCGTATATATGATATGTACCATTCCGTTAATTATTGCGATGTATTTTACAGGCAGATATATATATGTGAAAAAGGGCAGGAGATAAGATGTTAGAAGTTAAAAATCTTTATAAAAAGTACGGAAAAAAATGCGTGCTTAATAACATGAATTATTTATTTACACCGGGAATATACGGATTGTTAGGACCTAATGGTGCAGGAAAATCAACTCTTATGAATATAATTTCCGATGTGATTGACAGCAGTGAAGGTTCTGTTGAATATATGGGAAAAAATATTAAAAGTATGAAAGCTGAATACAGAAAACATATAGGATATCTTCCACAGAATACAGGATTATATCCGGAGTTTACCCTTACGGAAATGTTAGAATATTTTGCTTATCTTCGAGGCCTTGATAAGTCTAAAATACCGGAGATGATGGAAAAAGTCCTTACCGGCACTAATCTTTTATCGAGAAAAGATGATAAAATCAAAACATTTTCCGGAGGAATGAAAAGACGTGCAGCAATTGCAGTAACTTTTATTGCAGACCCGGAGATACTTATATTTGATGAGCCGACAGTGGGACTTGATCCTAAAGAACGCATCCGTTTCAGAGAGTTGATCCTTAATAATAAAAAGGATAAGGTAATCATCATTTCTTCCCATATAGTTTCGGACCTTGATATGATTGCAGATAAGATTCTGCTGATAAAAGAAGGTGTAATAGCGGGTGAGATTGATAATGACGGAAGCCACAATCTTGAGGATGAATATATGACATTGTTTGAGGAAGATGAATAAAAGTGAATAAAATATTAAAATTTGAACTTAAAAAGAGCATATTGAATATTAAGGCTTTGATTTTTTTAGTAGTAATGTTATTGCTGAAAGTAATACTCGCGTTCGTTAATATTCCCCAGACAGGAAAAAATATCGATGAAAAACTTTATAAAAAAGTAATCAGTGAAATGCCGGGTGGATATACACAGGAGAAGAGAGATTTTGTGGAAGAAAGACTGGAATATTTTTCGGATATAAAAGACGAGAAAACTATTGAGTATAATTATTACCTTGGTAAATATACTGATGAAGAGTACAGAGAAATTAAGAATGACAGCCTTATTGCAGAAAAAATGATACCGGTGTACTCATATATAAGAGAAAAATATAATTATTACTACGAGAAATACCCTGATGGCAGGCTTTTTTATGATTTAGATGTGCAGAAATACATTGCATCCATTGGAATGGAATTTACCGTAATTATTTTTATTGCGTATATTATATGCAATATATTTTGTAATGATTACAGGTGCAGGACGGATGTCCTTGTTAAAACTTCATATTATGGCAGAAAAAAGCTGTTTGAATGCCGCATTTTAATTACAATGAGCGTAGCTGTAGTGCTTTCCATTGTGTCATTGCTGCTTGACTATCTGATTAAATCAAGACTTTTTGATATTAATTATTATAATTATTCCATTAAATCAATTATGGAAATGTCAGGATTTACACTTGATATTTCTGTCGGTAATGCAATCCTATTGATTAACATTACAAAATTTATTTATATGATAATCTTTTCATTTATATTAATTGGAATAAGCAGAGTGCTTAAAAATACATACTATGTTTTTCTTGCCGGAGCGGGACTGGTTCTTTTTACTTATATTTTATCGGAATTTGTTCCGAAGGCAGCAAGATTTTTCCTGCCGGGAGCCGGACTTACAGGCATAAAATTATTTATTTGACATAGTATATATTAAGTGATACACTATCACTAAATAGAAAAGAGTGTAGAGGTTGCACTGATTAACAGTACATTGTCTGATATGACAGGAATAGATGATGACAATGGAAAGGAGTCGGTGCCGAAGCTGTATTAACCTGTATTGATGCAAGCTGGGCATATATATAATATGTATATGACTGTCATCGTAAGATGGGGAGCTACCTAAAGTTAAATTATAGCTTATGACTTTAAGAGTTCCTTTTGGAACTCTTTTTTTATTTAAAATAACAGAATGTCTGTCAGGCGGACATTCATTGTTTACATCAGTATAACTTTTATATATGAAAGGAGACATATTATGTCATTATTTACAGGTGCCGGTGTTGCCATTGTTACACCAATGAACGCTGACGGAAGCGTTAATTATGAGAAGTTAGCTGAGATTCTTGAGTTCCAGATTGCAAATGAGACAGATGCAATCATTATCTGCGGAACAACAGGTGAATCAGCAACATTAAGCGAGGAAGAACATTCAGAGGTTATAAGATTCTGCATTAAGACAGTTAATCACAGAATACCTGTTGTTGCGGGAACCGGTTCTAACTGTACTGAGACAGCAGTTAAATTATCAAAAGAAGCAGAAGAAGCAGGAGCAGACGGACTTCTTGTTGTAACACCTTATTACAACAAGGCAACACAGTCAGGACTTATCGCACACTTTACCAAGGTTGCGGGTTCGGTTAAAATCCCTATCATTCTTTACAATGTTCCAAGCAGAACAGGATGTAATATTTTACCTGCTACAGCAGCTAAATTATTTAAAGAAGTGGATAACATCGTAGGTATCAAGGAAGCATCAGGGAATCTTTCACAGGTTGCAGAACTTGCAGCTTTGACAGAAGGCAGGATGGACATATATTCAGGCAATGATGACCAGATAGTTCCTATTATGTCACTTGGTGGAAAGGGCGTTATCTCAGTTCTTTCAAACGTTGCACCTAAGGTTGCCCACGACATTCCTACATTATTCCTTAACGGTGATGTCAAGAAAGCATGTGAACTCCAGCTTAAGTCAATAGAACTTATCAAGGCACTTTTTGTTGAAGTTAATCCTATTCCTGTAAAACATGCCCTTAATCTTATGGGATTTGAAGTAGGCCCACTCAGAGGACCTCTTTCTCCAATGGAGCCAAAGAACCTTGAAGTTCTTAAAAATGCAATGAAAAATTTCGGATTAATATAAAAGAAGGTACAGAAAATGGTTAAGATAATTATGCACGGCTGCAACGGTAAGATGGGTCAGGTTATCACAGGAATTGTTGCCGCTGACAAAGACGCAGAAATTGTTGCGGGAATAGATATTGTCGATAACAGACAGAATCCATACCCTGTTTTTACCAATATTGATGACTGCAATGTTGAAGCAGATGTAATCATTGATTTTGCATCGGCAAAGGCAATTGACAAATTGCTTGATTATGTTGAGACAAGGAAAATTCCTGTAGTATTATGCACAACAGGATTATCTGAAGAACAGCTTGCAAGAGTTGAAGAGGTATCAAAGAAGGTAGCTGTCCTTAAATCAGCTAATATGTCTTTAGGAATTAATACTTTATTCAAGGTGCTTAAATCAGTATCGCCATTACTTGCAGAAGCAGGTTTTGATATTGAAATCGTTGAGAAACATCATCATTTCAAGGTTGATGCACCAAGTGGCACAGCACTTGCTTTAGGTGATGCTATTAATGAAAGCCTCCCTGAGAAATATGAATACAAATTCGACAGAAGTCAGGACAGAATTCCAAGACCTAAGAATGAAATCGGTTTTTCTTCTGTAAGAGGCGGAACAATAGTAGGCGAGCATGATGTTATTTTCGCAGGCGAAGACGAAGTAATAACATTCTCTCATACCGCATATTCAAAGAGTGTATTTGCCAAAGGTGCTGTTGAAGCAGCTAAGTTCCTCAAAGGACAGCCTGCAGGACATTACACAATGAAAGAAGTCATAGGTTAATAATATAAAAGTGGTGTACCCTGTAATGTGTTCCCGGAATCCCGGGGCATGACACACAGAATTATCAGGGAACACCACTTTTTTATGTTTAGATGCTTTTTGGTGCAAATAATTAACTTTAAAAGTGTTAAAAAGGTGCAAATAATTGAAGAAAAAACTATTGAATTGGTGCAAATAATCAACTCGAAAACCATTAAAATGGTGCAAGAAAGTGCTGAATTCACTTGAAAAAAGGTGTGAGTTATTTTATAATACACATACTATATGATTGGAGGTTTAGGTATGGAACGAATTGCATTGAAAAAACTGATAGATTGGAATAATAATAAACGTAAAAAACCTCTGATTGTTTGGGGTGCAAGACAGGTTGGCAAAACTTATCTTGTAGAAGAAATTTTTGCAAAAACTTACTATGAGGATAATTACATTTATATTGATTGCAAAAAAGAAGATGAGATTCGTGAATTCTGTTCTAATACCGCTAATGCAGAAAAAATTATTGAATATATTTCATTGCGTAAAGGAAAACCAATTAACGCAAAGACATTATTAATTTTTGACGAAGTTCAGGAATGTCCCAATATTATATCTTCACTTAAATATTTTTGCCAGGATTTTAGGGATATTCCAGTTATTGCGACTGGCTCAATGGTTCGTATTAAACTCCAAAGGGAAACACATAAAAGAGGTTCAATGGAAAGTGAAAAATTCCTTTTTCCTGTTGGCAAAATTAATCAGATGACCATTTATCCTATGACTTTTGATGAGTTTTTAATGAATAGCAATAGAATACTTTATGATGCCATTAAAAATGCCTATGATAATAAGCAACCTTTGGATAATCAGATACATGAACTGGCAATGGAACAGGTATATAAATATTTGCTTGTAGGAGGTATGCCAGAAGCGGTAGAAGCCTATGTAGAGGGAGATAATCTTTTGGAAACAAGAGAAATCCTCAAAGTGTTGTATGATAACTACTTGTCTGATATGGAACTTTATCAGGCAAGTCAGGAGGCAGTGTTGCGTTCCCGTGTTTTATTTCAAAATATTTTTATAGAACTTAATAAAGAATCTAAAAATTTCTCTCCTGGACTAATAGAGGAAAAGAGTAAGACCAGAGATTATGCAACATCTATTCAGTGGCTTACAATGGCGCATATTGTAAATCAGTCTTTTCAGTTGAAAGAACATATTACAATGCCGCTTATGCCAGATAGTGAAAGTAATTTTCGCCTGTTTCTTGGGGATATCGGGATGTTCTCATATCAGAGTGGCATAAATGCAGCTTCTTTTATATCAAATGAAAGAGACAACACTTTGTCAGGAATTTTTTTCGAGAATTTTGTTGCAAATGAATTGGTTGCAAAAGAACACAAACTGTATTACTGGCGTGGTAGAACATCAGCCGAACTTGAATTTATCATTGAGTCAAATAACAAATTATATCCTATTGATGTAAAAAAAGGCAAAGGTACACTCAATTCTCTTGAAAAATTTTCAAATCATAATAAATTTGAGTATGCCATTAAAGTTTCAAAAAATAATTACGGTTATAGTTCTGAGCAAAAGATACTTACCGTACCGTTTTACTTTTTCTCATTTGTAGCAAGAGACCTTGCAGATGGAACAATGAAAATAAGTACACAATAGAAGTTAATGGAGGAAATATAATGGCTAAGATTCAGTCAGTAGAACCCAATATTGCAGATTTAGCAAATGGTTGGATGAAAACATATGGTTTAAATTATAAGTTGGAGCAAGAATCTTTAAATTCAGAAATAGACCAAGCTTTAAATGATTATTATTCAAAAAATGGCGGAGCAGGTGGAAATCGTCCCGATGCAAAGTTACTTTTAAGAGGTAATGACATAGTCGATTATCCCATTTTGATTGAATACAAAGGATATGAAGGGAAGCTTGTTAAAACCAATGTGGATGGTAAGGTGACAAATAAGAATTCTAAGAATTTACCTGATTTCAAAGCCATTAACTCTTACGCTGTCAATGGTGCAGTTCATTATGCTAATGCTTTGCTTCATTATACAAGTTATACAGACATTATTGCAGTTGGTATGACTGGTTACAAAGATGAAAGCAATAAACTTCAATATGAAATTGGTGTATATTATGTATCCAAGAGCAATTTTGGTGTGGGTCAGAAAGTTGATGATTATATAGATTTTTCTTTCCTAAATCCACAAAACTTTGATGAATTTATTGATAAAGTAAAGAAATTAAAGCTTACACAGGAAGAAATTGAAAAAATAAAGGATCAGCGAGAACAAGAAATAAATACAAGTCTTGTAAAACTTAATAATGATATTTATCAAAATGAAAAAGGACTGAGTGAACGAGACCGTGTTTATCTTGTAGCAGCATCGATTATTGCAACTCTTGGAGTTCCGGGAAAAGTTGCAGCTCTTGAAAAACAAGAACTAAAGTCCTCTACGGAAGAATCATACAAAAAACGTTTTGATGCTAACAAGGTAAAAGTAATTGAAAATGGAGGGTATCCATATATTGTACGTCAAAGTACAGAAAACGGTAAAAAGGGTAATATTGATGAACCAATAGAATATTTAAATGCAGGAAATACAATATCCTTTGGACAAGACACAGCTACAATGTTTTATCAAGAAAAACCGTATTTTACGGGAGATAAAATAAAGATACTTAAACCAAAGTGCACTCATTTTGGTAAGAAAAATGCTCAATTTTTTTTGGCTTCTATGAGAAATGCGTTTTGTACTTTTTCTTGAGGAAGTTCAAGGTTTAATGTTGAAACATTAAAAAATCAAAAAATTTTGCTCCCTATAAAGGAAAATAACTTAATTGACTTTGATTTTATGGAAAATTTTGTCGCAGAACTTGAGGCTCGACGTGTCGCAGAACTTGAGGCTTATTTAAAAGTAAGTGGAATGGATAATTATGAATTGTCAGATTCTGAAGTGCAAGCACTTCAGAATTATAAATCGTTACGATGGAAAGAATTTAATCTAGAAAAACTATTCGGTAAATCTACTCGCGGAAAACGATTAAAGGGTGATGACCGTATTGATGGAACGCTTCCGTTTGTTACGGCAGGAGAAACTTTTGAAGGAATATCGGCATATATTAGTAATGATGTAGAAATTTTTGATAAAAATACGACTACTATTGATATGTTCGGTTCTGCCAAGTATCGAAATTATAGATATGGAGCTGATGACCATGTTGCGGTTGTACATACTGAAAATGTGCCAATGAAAGCTGCTATTTTTTTGACTTCTGCCATTCATAGGGCGGCACACACTGGCAGGTTTGACTACGGTCATAATTTCTATGCTAAAGATGCAGACATGCTCAATGTTATGTTACCTGAAAAAGATGGAAAACCAGATTATGATTTAATGGAAATTTTGATTTCAGCAATACAAAAGATAGTTATCAAGGATGTTGTTTTGTATACAGATAAAAAAATTGCGAAAACAAGAGAGATAACCGATAGAGGAGGCAAATAGGTGACATCTGTTAGAGAAATTATTAATGTTATATCAAATTTTAAATGTAAAATTGATAGAATAGAATTAACATTTTCAGGAATTCTGCAGGAAAAAGAGGAAAAAATTGTTTTAAATGCTATATTTCCGATAGAAGAATATAAAAAGATGGAGTTAAATTGTGAACTTGTTATTATAGGAAAAATATATGATAATGAAACCACTCTAATGGGATGTCGTATACAAACAGCATCATATACTATAGAGAACAACAGTATGTCACTTTTTATAATTCCTAAAGAGATAATTGTTGGAAAGTGCTTTTGTTCAATGCCTGTGGTAACGAGAATAACTATTTCCACTTCGGGATTGAATTATATGTTCGGAAACCTATCCCTTTTGAAACCTAATTTTGTCTTCACAAAAGAAAATTCAAGTGTTTTGAATTACTCTTTTCCAGAGCCAATTAATGCTGATGATAAATATGGTGCAATAAAATTGTACCAAAAATTTGATACGCAACTGTCTGTTAATGTTTACACATATAGCATTACTTCGGTTATTGAGTATTCATTTACAAAACCGCTTGTTTTGGAAGATGCTGTTATGAAGATATCTGTAGCAAGAAGTCTTTTTTCGTTCTTTGGAAATGGATATATCCCGTTTGGAGATATAACTTTTGAAGATGATGTGGAGAAGACTAAATATGTGTTGTATTTAAACTACAAAGAAAATATTCCAGTAGTAGATGAACCATTTCTCATTACAACATCTATGTTTAGTGGTCAATTTCAGAATGTGTGGGAGCTATGGCTTAATCTTTACGAAAGTGCAAATCCGATTCCAAGGTTATTTTATGAAATTATTTGCAATCGCTCAACAGGAATAAACAGTTATTTAAATTTATCACAAGCAATTGAGGTGTATTCAAATACATATAGAAATATTGAAGCAAATGCGATTGCGAAAAGCGATAAAAATAACAAGAGTAAAGGGAAAAACACAAAATTAAAACATAGATATCAGGATATATTATATACATACAATAGCGTTCTCAAATTGGATGAGGCAGATATAGAAAATTATGCTCATGGTTTTTCTAATATAAGGAATTATTATACACACTATAACCATGGAACATATGTCGAACCATCATATGATGAACTGCTTTCTGCAATACATATATTGAGATTTATTTTGTTAACAATTGTTTATACCTCTGTTGGAATTTCAGTTGATAATATTCTTGAATGTAGAAAGATAGCTTTTTTTAGAGAATTAGATATTGATGCCAGTAAAATATTGAAATATTCAAAGAAAAAGAGATGTAGTTTTAACGGTAACAATATCGAAGAAACAGCTAAAAGATGAAATTGTAAATTTTAGTAATAAAAAAGGCTTTGATTTTTATAGTCAAAGCCTTAATTTTATTTTGCTGTTGTAAAGTCATTTGCCATACTAACCCATTACCTCACATCCTCTCAATCGTGTCCAGCCATATCCTGCTGCAGGCGTCACTAGGCATGCGCAGGTCACCCCTTGGGGAGATGGCAACAGAGCCGACCTTAGGTCCGTCAGGGAGGCAGGAACGTTTGAACTGCTGGCTGAAGAAACGGCGGTAGAATACCTTAAGCCATTTAAGGATTACAGCGTCATCATAGACATCTTTAAACGCAATTTTTGCGATTCTGTATATCTTATCGGGAGCAAATCCAAAACGTAAAATATAATAAAGGAAAAAGTCATGAAGCTCATAAGGTCCGACAAGGTCCTCTGTTTTCTGGGAGATTTTGCCATCCACAGGAGGAAGAAGTTCAGGACTTACAGGAGTATCAAGTACATCCATAAGCAGGTTTTTTAAGGTGTCATTGTTGCAGGTATCGGCATAGAAACGCACAAGGTGGCGCACCAGGGTCTTTGGAATACCTGAATTGACGGCATACATTGACATATGGTCGCCATTGTAGGTTGCCCAGCCAAGAGCAAGCTCTGATAAATCACCGGTGCCGATAACCATACCGTTATACAGGTTGGCACCGTCCATAAGAATCTGTGTTCTTTCTCTTGCCTGACAGTTCTCGTAGGTTATGTCGTGTTTGTCAGGGTCCTGACCGATATCCTCAAAATGGATATTAACGGCATTTTTGATATTTACCTCTTTGAGAGTGCCATGTAATGCGGCAACAAGATTGCAGGCATTGTTGTAAGTCCTGTCAGTTGTGCCAAAACAAGGCATCGTGTAGGCAATTATATTTTCGCGAGGAATCGAAAGCATATCAAAAGCCTTGACGATTACCAAAAGGGCAAGAGTTGAATCAAGACCGCCGGATATACCGATGACTGCATGCTTACTGCCCGTGTGTTTAAGCCTCTTTTTAAGTCCCATTGCCTGGATGGAAAGGATTTCTTCACAGCGAAGTTCTCTTTCTTCAACGGATGATGGGACAAAAGGCGTCATATTGTAAAACCTGTTTAATGAAAGGTCCTTAATTGCAAGGGAAAAATAAACAGTAGTATAATCCTTTGAAACATTAGGGAAGGTTGTCATTCTTCTGCGCTCATTTTTAAGCCTGTCAAGGTCTGTGTCACCATAGATTATTCCGTTCTTAAAACGCTTTGATTCCGCAAGAACGGTTCCGTTCTCGGCTATTATATTGTGTCCGCCGAATACAAGATCCTGTGTGGATTCACCCTCACCCGCATTTGCATAGATGTAGGTAGATATAAGTCTGGCTGACTGACCGGAAATCAAATCCCTGCGGTACCGGTCCTTACCGACAGTTTCATCACTGGCAGAGCAGTTGACGATTACCGTAGCACCTGCAAGGGCATGATTTATGGAAGGAGGTAATGGAACCCATACATCCTCACAGATTTCAGCCCCGATAACAAGGGATGGAATATCTTTACACGCAAATAACAGCTTTGAACCAAACAGAACGGAACAGCCACCGACTGTTATATTGACACATTCGTCAAAACCCGGGGTGAAATGTCTTGTTTCATAAAATTCCGAATAAGAGGGAAGATTTTTTTTGGGGATAAGACCGATAATTCTGCCGTCACATAATGCGGCGGCGACATTGTAGAGACAATTACCGTACATAAAAGGCAGCCCTACAAAGGCAATAAAATTCTTATCTTTTGTATATTCTGCAAGACGGATTACTGCGTCAAGAGAGTTCTTAAGAAGTGTATCCTGTAAAAAAAGATCGTTACATGTGTATCCTGTAAGACAAAGTTCGGGAAATACCAGAACCGAAACATTATTTTTGGCTGCCTCATCCATATATGCTTTAATCGAAAGCTCATTGGCTAAGGGGTCTGCGACTGTCACATCGGGAGAGACAGCGGCACATCTTATAAAATTATCTCTCATATTATTAGTCCTTTAACATATTTAGTGTACATTTTTCAGTACTTTGGTAAAAGTATAAAATATTGTTAAGGAAATTTCAATATGATATAATCGTTATATGTCAGAGTCCCGCTTTGCAAAGGGCTGTATTAATTGCATTGACAAGGATTATTGAGGTGTATTTATTTTCATCATTAAATACAAGATTCTCTGTCGAATTATTTTGAACAATCTGTGATGCAATTTCCGTAAGTGATGAAGATATAAGAGGATACATTGTTGTAACGGCTTCTGATACATTTACCATGCTGATTGATTTGATTTGTTCATGGTCCACCACAACTTCAATATTTACCGGATTTGAAGACAATACGATGGATGCTTCATATATACCCGGAGAAAAGGTGGATTTTTTGGCTGACTCGCTGCTTTTCCTGCTGTGTCCTTTTATGATTAATACAAGAAGAATGATGAGCAGGATAGCAAGGACGGCGAAAACGATAGTATAGATAATCTCTTTCATTTTAAAAACAAGTATTTTGGTCTTTGTACTCATGAATAACTCCAACATCTGATTATTACAGATGTATTCATTTAAGGTAGGAAATATGTCAATTAAAATTTTATATGGTCCTTCGGGACATGGAAAAACAGAATATGTATATTCGGATATAGTTAAGGAAGCCTGTGCCAATCCGGATAAAAAATATGTATTTATAGTACCGGAGCAGTCATCTTTGCAGGCACAGAAAAGGGTCGTAAGGATGCACCCCTCACATGGTGTTTTTAATATAGATGTACTTACTTTCGGAAGACTCTGCTACAGAGTGTTTGAAGAATTGCAGATAGAGCTTAAGGAAACCATTGACGATACAGGTAAAAATCTTATCGTCAGAAAAATACTTAATAATATAAAGTCAGATTTCCGCATTATTAAGGCAGGCAGAAGACAGGGCTTTGTCAGCGAGATGAAGTCAATGATTTCAGAACTGAAACAGTACGGAATTACGCCTGATATGCTTAAAGAGATAGCAGTGAGTGCAGGCAGTGACAGACTCAGGGATAAGTTAGAGGACATAAGCCTTATTTACAGTGAATTTGAGAATTATATCAGGGACAGGTTTGTTACGGTTGAAGATAAACCGGAACTTTTATACAGATTCATTGATAATTCCGATTTACTTAAGGGAAGCACTGTTGTATTTGATGGGTTTACAGGATTTACACCTGTCCAGTACAGGCTGATAGAGAAAATTGCTCTGCAGGCGGAGAATATTATAGTTACGGTTACCATTTCATCCCCTGCCATAAATAACATCAATACGGATATGGGAATGGATGAGCTTTTTTATATGAGTAAGGATATGATAAGGAAGCTTGGAGTGATAGCTGATAATGTCCGTATTCCTTTTTTGACGCAAAGAATTGAAAGCGACCATTCAAAATATCGTTTCCGCAATTCGCCTGCCCTTAATTTTCTGGAAGAAAATATTTTCAGATATAACGGCAGTACCTTTGGCGGCAATACGGAGGATATACATATAAGTGAGCATTTAAACGGCAAAGAAGAGATTCAATATGCTGCGGCGGCCATCTTAAAGGAAGTAAGAACCCATGGTTACCGATTTAACGATATAGGAGTTATTCTTGGGGATAAGGATAATTTTGCCAACGAAACCGCCAGAATTTTTAAGGAATCGGGCATTCCCTTTTTTATGGATAATAAAAGAAGCCTTATAGGTAATCCAATGGTTGAATATATAAGAGGTATCATTGCACTTATTAAAGAACGCTTTTCCTATGAAGCCGTGTTCCGTGTACTGAAAAACGGGCTTTGCGGATTTGAACGTGATAAAGTCAATATTTTTGAGGATTATATTCTTGCTTTTGGTATAAAAGGTTTTGACAGATATTGTGAAAAGTTTGTAAGAGCATACAAGTCAAAAGAAATGGGACTTGATGTAATTAATGAAGTAAGGGAGGATTTTTGCTGCCTTATTTCAGAATTTTACAGTGATATGACAAAGGGAACCAAGGCCTCGGATTACGTCAATGCCGTGTATGATTTTATGGAAAAAGAAAACCTCTATGAGGAGATGGAAATGCTGGCAGATAATACGGAGGATGAGGATAAGGCAGAAGAATTCCGCAAAAGCTACGGACATGTGGTAACATTACTTGAAAGAATATATGATATGTTAGGTGACGAGCCTATGACGGTAAAAGAATTTGCCGAAATTATGGATGCCGGCTTTGAAGAGATAAAGGTGGGTATAATTCCACCCTCCAATGACTGTGTAATGGTTGGGGATATGGAACGTTCAAGAATTGATAATATCAAGGTGCTCTTTGTACTTGGTGCCAATGAAGGAATTATTCCTAAAACAGGAGATAACCATGGTATTTTGTCTGAGGATGAACGCATGACGCTTTCCGATATGCAGATTGTTCTTTCTCCGACGCCTAAAGAAAAAGTATTTATGCAGAATTTTTACCTGTATCTCAATTTTACAAGACCTGAAAATACACTGTATTTAAGTTATGGAAGATATAACGATGATGGTAAAGAGATAAGACCGTCAAGGGTAATAGGGATAATAAGTGATATGTACGATATTAAGCCATACCACCCTGATATAACGGATTTTCTTACTAACAGACAGAACTCTTTCCACCTTGTATCGGATTATGCCAAAATCAAAGATTATGATGCGGACAAAAATCTGGCAGCAGTAATTTCTTATTTTGTTAATGATGATGTATATGGCAATATCATTAAGAAAATAATCGACAGCTTTAATGAGAATGTTATGTCCGATAATCTTACAAAAGAAGCCGCAAAAATGCTTTACAGTGAAAATCTTACCGCAAGCGTATCAAGGATAGAGACCTATGCCGGCTGTGCCTTTTCCCATTTCCTTACCTACGGACTTGGGATAGGTGAAAGACAGGAGCATAAGATAACCAATATTGATATAGGTGATATTTTCCATAAGACACTTGAATATATGGGCTGTACACTTATGGAAAACGGCCTTAATTTCGGAAGTCTCAGTGATGAAGAAAGAAAGGATTTTGTAAATGTAGCCTTTGATAAGATAACCACTGACTATAAGTATTCCTTCTTTAAAGAAAGTGCAGCCAATGAATTTCTTAAAATGAGACTTTCCGATATTGTAAACAGAACCGTATGGGCTATGGGTAAACAGATTAACGCCGGAAGCTTTATTCCTGCGGCATTTGAACATAGTTTTATCCGTAATATTAATGGCATGACTGTCAACGGCAAAATCGACAGGATTGATATAGCTTCAGAAAACGGCAGTAACTACATTAAAATTATTGATTACAAGTCGGGGGAAAATACCATAAGCAAAGAAGAAATACTTACGGGAGAAAAACTCCAGCTTCTCATATATCTTGACGAAGCACTTAAAGAGTATGAAAAAGATAGCGTTAAGGCAGTTCCGGCCGCTGTTTTTTATAATACCCTTAAAGATCCGGTAACCGATAAAAAAGATACTCTGCAGGATTTTATTCCATCGGGGATTGTGGGACATGACAGTATCGGGCTTCTTGACCATAATATGGATAAGGAGTCCAATGTAATACCCGTAAAAAAAGGACGGGACAATAATGTGGCATACAGTGATAAAGTTGTTACGGATGAGCAGTTTAGGGCAATGGCAGGTTACGCTTCAAGGAGAATGTCAGAGCTTGTAGATGAGATGACCGAAGGCAGAATATCAATAAATCCTTACGAGGGAGCATGTGATTTTTGCAAATACAGCGATATCTGCGGATTTAATGTTATTAAAAAAGAAAAATACCGCGTAAGGGAAAAGATAAGTCTGGATGATTTTTTCGCAAAAATCGGATTGGAGAATAAGAAAGATGAGTAACTGGACAAGTGAACAGCAGACCGCTATATATGAAAGAAACTGTAATCTTCTTGTAAGTGCTGCGGCAGGATCGGGTAAAACCGCTGTTCTTGTTGAGAGAATTGTAAGCCGTGTTTTTGATGAGCGGAATCCGGTTGATATAGACAGAATAGTAATAGTGACTTTTACAAAATCAGCAGCAGGAGAAATGAAAGAGCGTCTTACAAAGCGTTTTGAAGATATTCTCAAGGCGGATTGCGGTAACAGACGGGCAATCAGACAGATTGCTCTTATTAACCATGCCAAAATCACGACGATAGACAGTTTTTGCAGTTATATTCTTAAAAATTATTATAATACCATAGGCTATGAGCCTTCATACAGAATTGCAGATAAAGGCGAAACAGAACTTATTAAGGAAGATGTATATAATGAACTGCTGGAAGAACGCCTTAAAAACAATGACGAAAATCTCATAACAGCCATTAACAGTCTTACACAGGGTAAATCAATAGCACCTTTTTTTGATATTATTAAAAAACTCTATGATGCCTCAGAAAGCCACCCTTGGCCTAAGGAATGGCTTTCTGACTGTGCAAAATTATATGACATTGATAATGAGGACGAATTAAATGCTTCTCCTGTCATAGAATATCTTTTTTCATATATAAAAGAACTTCTGAATGAGATGTCACAATCCTATGATAACCTCATAGAATTATGCGAAGACCCCGGACTTAGCGGGGTAAGGGATGTTTTATGTGATGATAAAAGCAAGGTTACAAGGCTTCTTGAATGTAACAGTTTTACGGAACTTAATAATAATGCAGATAAGAATTTCCGTACAAAACCAAGGGCAGGAAAAGGTACTGGTAAGGAACTTAGCGATTATATTACCACAGAAAGAAACAGCCTCAAAAAAGAAATTACAGAAATAATTGATTTATACTGCTGTTATCCTTATGAAGATATAATAGACGAGGTGGCATGCGTAAGGACAAGCATCACTGCTGTAGTTGATTTTACTACTGAGTTTGCAGACAGATACAGGGAGGCCAAAGAAGAAAGGCAAATTGCAGAGTTTTCGGATGTTGCCCACAGGGCACTTGAAATCCTTGTGTCAAAAGAGGGAAAAACGGAAAAGTATACCCATGTAGCAGATGAACTTTCTGAATTATATGATGAAATATATATAGATGAATATCAGGACAGTAACTACGTTCAGGAGAAAATACTGAATGCCGTATCAAGGTGCAGGTTTGGGTGCAATAATATATTTATGGTAGGCGATGTAAAACAGAGTATTTACAGATTCCGAATGGCAAGACCTGAAATATTTATAGACAAATACAATACATATACGGAAGAGCAATCGCCGGAACGCAAGATTGAACTTCATAAGAATTTCAGAAGTACCGTTAATGTTATTAATTCCGTTAATGATATTTTCAGGCGTATTATGAAAAAAAGCGTTGGTAATATTGAATATAATGATGACGCAGCACTTAATTACGGTGGAAATATCAAGGATGAGATTAACACCGACACGGATATATGTATGTATGTCAAAGAAAGTGACGATTATAACGATGATTCCAAGGGCATAATTAACGCTGAAATTGCAGCTATGAGAATTAAAGAGATTATGGCAGAGAATGAGGAGCTTACATATAAGGATTTTGTAATTCTTTTAAGAAGTGGTAAAGACGCAGGACCGGAATATGTGGATACCCTCGGTAATATGGGAATTCCTGCGGACTATGCATCAACAACGGGATATTTTTCCGCTTATGAAGTAAGGCTTATAATCGATGTATTAAAGGTCATTGATAACGAAAGACAGGAAATTCCGCTTTTAGCAGTTATGAAGTCATATTTTGCAGGATTTACCGCAAATGAAATGGCATTGATAAAAGGCAACAGACGTAAAAAAAATTACTATGACTGTCTTTGCGAGTTTAGTAAAGGTGACGGAGAGACCGCTAAAAAGTGCAGGAAATTCATGAATTTTATAGGAGAATACCGTAAAAAAGCAGGTGTTATGACCATAAGGGAACTTGTGTCGGAACTTATATATTCGACGGGATATTATGATTATGTAGGATTCCTTTTAAACGGCAGCAGAAGAAAAATGAACATCAATATGTTTATATTACAGGCTGAGAAGTTTGAGAAAACAAGTTTTTCGGGGCTTTTTAATTTCGTAAGATACATTGATAAAATAAGAAATTACGATGTGGATTTCGGTGAAGCGGGTAATGCAGGCAATGATAACAATTATGTGAGAATAATGACTATACATCAAAGTAAGGGTTTGCAGTTCCCGGTTGTTATTCTCGGTAATTCCGATAAACGTTTTAACGAAGAAGATTTAAAGAGTAAAATTATTATAGACGAAGATTTTGGCATTTCAATGGATTATGTTGATTTGAAAAGCCGGAGAAAACAAAAATTTCTTTTCAAGGAGATAATGAAAAAGAAATACGAGCGTGAAGGAACGGGAGAAGAGATAAGGCTTCTTTATGTGGCACTTACAAGAGCAGTCCAGAAATTAGTGGTAACAGGAGTTGTTTCTTCAAAAAAATACGAAGAGTTTACATCAGATATAGACAGAAGCATTATTGATATGAAGTTTATACTTGGCAATAAGAATTACAGCTCGCTTATCCTTGGAGCATTGCAGTCAGATGAACTTTGCGGTAAGTATAATTATATCTGCTATGACAATGAATTACTTACGGATAATGTAAAAGATGCGGTTAAAGAAGATTTGACAGATATAAACGAACTGTTCAGACGGGCTTTTAGCGGAAGAAAGGACACAGAACAGGTAAAAAATACTGTGGAATATATATATCCTCACAAGGAGATAAAGGACCTTAAGTCTAAATATTCCGTTTCGGAAATTAAACACATGTCCATGGAAGAGAATGAGGACGAGGCATCAAAGGTAATCGCTCCCGAAAGAACCAAAGCTGTTCCGCGTTTCAGGAAAGGCGTGGATGAAGAAGTCAAAGGCACATTAAGAGGAACGGCTTATCACAGGTTTTTTGAAATCCTTAATTATGACTGCTGCAAAGATTACAACTCCATTGAGGAATATTTAAAGACTTCGGTGGCAGCAGGTAAAATATCAGAAGAGTATGCGGGCTTAATCAATCTTAAAAGATTTGAAGAATTCTTACAGACAGATCTTGGAAAAAGAATGGGCAGTGCATACAAAAAAGGACTGTTATTCAGGGAACAGCCTTTTATTATGGAACTTGGTGCCGATATGATTGACAAGGAATATCCGTCAGATGAAAAGATTCTTGTTCAGGGAATAGTTGACGCTTTCTTTTTTGAAGATGATAAAGTATATATTGTCGATTACAAAACGGACAGGGTAGAGCAGGGCAAGGCAGGCGAAAAGGCATTGGTAGAAAGATACCATAAGCAGTTAGAATTGTATGCGGATACCATATCAAGAGTTACGGGAAAAGAAACGGGCGGCTGTTATATTTATTCAACCTGCCTTAAAAAAGAAATATTAATTTAATTTCCTTCATATACATAATAAAAACATTCAAAGGATATGATATGGAAGGTAAAATTGATTCAGAACTATTACTGGCACTTGATGTACCTGAAAAGGAACGGATTAAAACCGATGACCTTAATGTAGGTTACAGTGACGGAGTATGGGAACTGATTGTGAGATACAGTCATAATATTGTTACAGAAGTTACTGAATTAAACGGAAGCATAAAAGAGCTCTTAGGTGGATACGGGCTTGTCAGAATTCCAAGAGAAAATATTGACAGGCTGGCAGAAACCGATGGAGTTCTTTTTATTGAAAAACCCAAAAGCCTTCAGTATGAGTTGTTATATTCAAAGATAATTTCCTGCATGGAGCCTGATGTAAACAGAAACGGGAACGGAGGAGAGGGTGTATATGTTGCGGTAATTGACAGCGGTATTGATTATTTTCATCCTGATTTTATTGTGGATGGCAAAACAAGGATTGCCGTTATTTACGATGAAGTTACAGGCAGAGTCTATTCAAGGGAAGATATTGACAATGCCATTGCAGAAAATAACAGGTCTTTGATTATGGACAAATCGGGACATGGAACAAGCGTGGCAGGTATTGCGGCAGGAAATAACGGTGTGGCATTTAAGTCGGATATAATAGTTGTAAAACTTGGCGAAGATAATTTTTTCAGTACGGCAAGACTTATGGAGGGAGTGGATTTTGCATTAAAATTTGCAATGGAAAATAACCGCCCGATTGCCATAAATATTAGTATAGGAAACAACTACGGTGCCCATGACGGAACATCACTATTTGAAACATATATAGATTATGTTACGGAAATATGGAAAAATAATGTGATTGTCGGCGCAGGCAATGAAGCTGATAAGCGTATACATACGATGGTGAAACTTAATGACCGGAGAAAAATGTGCGAATTTATTGTAGGAAATTACGAAGAGTCCATTGCCATACAGATATGGAAAAGGTACTGGGATGATTTTTACATAGAAATAGAAAATCCTTCCGGAGAAAGGTATGTTGTGCCAAAAGGTGAGGGTATATATGAATTTAAGAGCACCGATGAATTAATATATGTATATGTGGGAACTGCCACACCATACAGTTATAACAGCGAGATACTTATACAGATTATTCCGGATAATGTATACGTAAAAAGCGGAATCTGGCAGATAATGTTTTATCCGGACAGTATTAAAGACGGAAAAATAGATTTGTGGATTTCCGGAAGAACGATGCTTACCGGGCAGACCGGATTTACAAGTGCGGTTCCGGAAACTACACTTACAATTCCATCCACGTCTTACAGGGTAATAACAGTGGGGGCATATAACGGAAGAACTTTTTCCTATGCTCCGTTTTCAGGCAGGGGTAATACTAAAAATCTTGTAACCGTAAAGCCTGATATATCGGCTCCGGGCGTGGATATATCAGCACCCTACCCCGGAGGCGGCTACAGGCTTGCAAGCGGTACGTCAGTTGCGGCACCTTTTGTGACCGGGGCAGCAGCAATACTTATGGAATGGGGGATTGTAAAAGGGAATGATTTCTTTATGTATGGAGAACGTTTAAAGGCAAAACTCATTAAGGATTCCATACAGAATAACGGACAGAATATATGGCCAAACCGTCTTTTGGGCTGGGGTTTGTTATGCCTTAAAATAATTTGAAACCACTAATAAAAATTCTTGACATCTAATAAACGTTAGTATATACTAACCAACGAAAAGAGAAAAATTATCATACGCGAAGGAGGAACTTTATGATGCCGCTGTCAATGATTAATGAAGGTGCAACAGGCACTGTAGCAAGAGTTGGTGGAAAGGAAGAGACAAGAAGATTTTTAGAGAATCTTGGTTTTGTACCTGGTGTTAGTGTAACTGTTATTTCCAGACTTGGAGGTAATATGATTGTTAATGTTAAGGATTCAAGAATCGCAATTGGTAATGATATGGCCAATAAAATAATGGTATAAAAGGAGTAAGTTCAAGATGACATTAAGAGAAGCTGCAATTGGACAGACCGTAAGAGTTAAGAAGCTTACCGGGGATGGTCCTGTCAAGAGAAGAATCATGGATATGGGAATTACTAAAGGTGTCGAGATTAACATAAGAAAAGTTGCGCCACTCGGTGACCCTATCGAAGTTACCGTAAGAGGTTATGAATTGTCGGTAAGAAAAGCTGATGCCGCAATGATAGAGGTAGAATAATTTTTTTTGCATAAGAGTTATACCAGACTAACTTGCGATAGTTAAAACAAATTAATATATATCAGAAAAAGGAGAAGATTATGTCATTAAAAATTGCACTCGCAGGTAATCCAAACTGCGGTAAAACAACATTATTTAATGCACTCACCGGTTCCAACCAGTTCGTCGGTAACTGGCCCGGCGTTACAGTTGAAAAAAAGGAAGGTAAGTTAAAGTTTGATAAAGAAGTAACAATCATGGACCTTCCGGGTATATATTCTTTATCACCTTACACACTTGAAGAGGTCGTAGCAAGAACATACCTTATTAATGAAAGACCGGATGCGATACTTAATATCGTCGACGGTACCAACCTTGAAAGAAATCTTTATCTTTCAACCCAGATAATGGAACTTGGAATACCTGTTGTAATGGCTGTCAATATGATTGACATTTTAGAGAAAACAGGAGATACGGTGGACACTGATAAGTTAAGTGAAAAGCTTGGATGTACAGTTGTTAAGATTTCTGCTCTTAAGGGACGCGGAATCAAGGAAGCAGCAGAGCAGGCAGTTAAAGTTGCAAAAAAGAAAGAAATCAGCCAGGTTGTTCATTCTTTCACAAGTGATGTTGAATCCGTTATTGAAGAAGTAATGGATAAGATAACAGGTGTTGACGATTCACAGAAACGTTTCTTCGCAATCAAGCTTCTGGAAAAAGATGATAAGATTGCAGAAATGATGAAAGATGTTCCGGATGTATCCGCAGAAATCAAGAAATTAGAGGATATGAAGGATGATGATGTTGAAAGTATTATTGTAAATGAAAGATATACATATATTTCTTCAATAATCGGAGATTGTATCAAAAAAGCAGCCAAGAAGAAACTTTCGGTATCAGATAAAATCGACAGAGTTGTAACCAACAGATTTGCGGCACTTCCAATATTTGCAGCAATCATGTTCCTTGTATATTTTGTTTCAATGAGTACAGTCGGTTCATGGGCTACGGACTGGGCTAATGACGGCGTATTCGGAGACGGCTGGCACTTATTCGGAATAGGTTCATCAAAGTACAGTGAAGCAACAGATGACTGGGCTGAAGAGAACATTTTCAGTAATGATGATGTTAAGGCAGTTCTTGAAAAAGCAGCAGAAGCTGATGTTATCGGCGCAGGTGATTTATTAGATTCATTTGAAGATGCAGACTTTGATGCTTTTTCAGAAAATTACGGTTCGTATGCCGATTCCCTTGATGAAGCCGGATACTCAATAGCAGGTATGTTACCTCTTGACGAAGAAGGCGAATTTGAAAGCCCTGACCCTGCAGATTATGGAGTCTGGGTACCTGGTATACCTGTTCTTGTAGAAAAAGGACTTAACGCAATTCATTGTGTAGACTGGTTACAGAGCCTTATACTTGACGGTATTATCGCCGGTGTAGGTGCGGTACTTGGTTTCGTACCTCAGATGCTTGTATTGTTCATATTCCTTGCATTCCTTGAAGCATGTGGTTATATGGCGAGAGTAGCTTTCATTATGGATAGAATTTTCCGTAAGTTCGGTCTTTCAGGAAAATCTTTCATTCCAATGTTAATCGGTTCAGGTTGTGGTGTTCCGGGTATTATGGCTTCAAGAACAATCGAAAGCGACAGAGACCGTAAGATGACAATCATGACAACAACATTTATTCCATGTGGTGCCAAGATGCCAATTATCGCAATGATAGGTACAGCATTATTCCGTGGTGCATGGTGGATAGCACCTCTTGCATACTTTGCAGGCGTGGCAGCAATTATCTGCTCAGGCATTATTCTTAAGAAAACGAAGATCTTCGCAGGAGACCCGGCACCATTCGTAATGGAACTTCCTGCATATCATCTTCCAACTGTAGGTAATGTATTAAGAAGCATGTGGGAAAGAGGCTCATCATTTATTAAGAAAGCGGGAACAATTATCCTTCTTTCATCAATTGTAATCTGGGCAGGCTCAGTATTCGGATGGGATAACGGATTTGGTTTCCATCCTGATATGGAACTTGCAGACAGTATATTAGGACATATCGGAAACGGTATTAAGTGGATATTTGCTCCACTCGGATTTGGTGACGCAAGTGCAACAATTGCCACAATCATGGGTCTTGTTGCAAAGGAAGAAGTTGTCGGTGTATTTGGTGTTCTCGACTTCATCGGTTTAACAAAACTTGCCGGAATTTCATTTATGTTATTTAACCTTTTCTGTGCACCATGTTTCGCCGCTCTCGGTGCAATCAAGAGAGAGATGAACAGTGCAAAATGGTTCTGGATAACAGTGGCTTACCAGTGTGTATTTGCATACCTTGTATCATTTGTTGTATATAATATCGGCGGATTATTCACAGGCCTTGGATTTACAGTTGCCACAGCAATCGCAATCCTTATTGTAATTGGCTTTGTATATCTCTTAGTAAGACCATACAAAGAAAGCAATCACTTAAATGCAAAAGTTAAATTAGATTAATTACCGGGATATATGGAAAAAAAGTATTTAATAGATGAATTAAAGAAAAATGGTTTCAGAATAACAAAACAGAGAGAAATGTTATTGGACATAATCCTTGAAAATAACTGCAGCTGTATTAAAGAAATTTATTATAAAGCCCAGAAAAAAGATAAAAACATAGGTTTTGCCACTGTTTACAGAATGGTAAATATGCTTGAAAACATGGGCTTTATTAACAGAAAGAATATGTACAGGATAGCCTGTAGCGAGACCTGTAAAGCAGCACAGGGTTGTCTTATCGAATTTGATGACGATTCAAAACTGGAACTTTCCGGCACTGATTGGAATAAAGTAATATATGAGGGCTTGAAAGGGCTTCAATTACTTGACAACAGAAATATAAGAAGTATATTATCTATTCCATGCGGTGAAGGAGAATGATTTTATGAACAAAAACCTTATTATAACAATTCTGCTGCCTTTTTTAGGAACAACTCTCGGTTCGGCATGTGTTTTCATAATGCGTAATGAACTGAAAGTAAATACAAGAAAAATTCTTGCAGGCTTTGCCGCAGGGGTAATGGTAGCGGCATCTATATGGAGTCTTTTGATTCCGGCCATAGAACAGTCAGAAAAAATGGGAAAGTTATCATTTATACCTGCATTTGCAGGCTTCTGGATTGGCACATTATTTTTGCTTTTGTTAGATAAGGTGGTTCCCCATACACATATTGACAGTACGGATGAGGGACCTTCCACAACTTTAAAAAAAACAACAAAGCTTGTCCTTGCCGTTACCTTGCACAATATTCCGGAGGGCATGGCAGTAGGTGTGGTATGTGCCGGATGGTTAAGGAACAACGGCGCCATCAATATGCTTGGTGCACTGGCGTTATCCATAGGTATCGCAATCCAGAATTTCCCGGAAGGCGCAATCGTATCCATGCCGCTTAAATCAGAAGGCATGAGCAAAAAAAAGGCCTTTGTTATGGGTACATTATCGGGAGTTGTAGAACCTGTTGCGGCAGTAATCACAGTATTGGCGGCAGGAGTTCTGATACCTGTGCTTCCTTATCTGCTTTCATTTGCAGCAGGTGCCATGTTATATGTGGTTGTGGAGGAGCTGATTCCTGAGATGACAGAGGGCAGTGATCACTCCAATATGGGAACAATCTTTTTTGCGGTTGGTTTTACATTGATGATGGTGCTTGATGTGGCACTGGGATAAAATAAAATATGCAGTTTATAAAAAAACGGTACATATCATAATGGTATGTACCGTTTTATTAATTATTCTCTTTAGTATTAGCCTTGATGTAATCCTTAATGGCAGCGTAGCTTTCGTTGCTTATAATATGTTCCATCTTACAGGCATCTTCTGTGGCGATATCCTCCGGAACACCAAGGGAAATAAGCCATGATGAGATAAAACGATGTCTTTCATAGACTTTCTCGGCGATTTCCCTGCCTGATTCAGTCAGATATATAAAGCCAGCATCTGTAACCGTTATGTGTCCGTTGGACTTAAGATTCTTCATTGCAATACTTACGCTTGATTTCTTAAAATCAAGTTCATTAGCAACATCTACCGAACGTACTACAGGTAATTTGTTACTGAGTATAAGGATTGTCTCTAAATAATTTTCAGCTGATTCGTTAATGATCATTACATTGTACCTCACAAAATAATAACACTATTTTAACATGAAAAAGTAGATTTATCAAATGTTTTACTATATAATTAAATATCATTAACATAAAAAGGTTGAAAAGATGGGCGAAGAACAGATTCATAAGAGAAGAGTACGCTATAAAGGTACTCATCCGAGAAAATTCAGTGAGAAATATAAAGAACTCAATCCTGAAAAATACGGCGATACAATAGAAAAAGTCATAAGCAAGGGCAGTACACCTGCAGGAATGCACATTCCTATAATGGTGGAGGAGATTCTTGATGTATTAAAGGTGCAACCGGGAGATGTGGGGCTTGATGCCACATTGGGATACGGTGGACATTCAGGTAAGATTCTTGAAAAATTAAAGGGCAGCGGTCATTTATATTCCCTTGACATAGACCCTATAGAAATAGTCAGGACAGAAAAGAGATTAAGGGATAAAGGCTTTTCGGAGGATGTTTTTACAGTTATAAGGACTAATTTCAAAAATATAGACGAAGTCAGTGGGACAGCCGGTAAATTTGATTTCCTGATGGCAGACCTTGGAGTATCTTCCATGCAGATTGATAACCCGGAGAGAGGTTTTTCATACAAAAACGAAGGCCCGCTTGATTTACGCCTTGACCCGTCAAAGGGAGAACCGGCTTCGGAAAGATTAAAGAAACTTACAAAAGACGAATTTACCGGTATGTTAATAGAAAATTCCGATGAGCCTTATGCAAAAGAAATTGCAACCGAGGTATTTAACGAATTCAGAAAGAAAAAAGAGATAAATACCACCACAGACTTATATAAGGCAATAGAAAAGGCACTTTCTTTTATACCTGAAAAAGAACGTAAAGATGCGGTTAAAAAATCCAGCCAGAGAACCTTTCAGGCACTGAGGATAGACGTAAACAGCGAATTTGAAGTGCTGGAAGAATTTTTACAAAAACTGCCGGATGTAATGAAAGAGGGCGGAAGAATAGCAATCCTTACATTTCACTCAGGAGAAGACCGCCTTGTTAAGCAGTATTTTAAAATGTACAAAAGAGACGGTGTTTTATCGGAAATATCAGATGTTATAAGACCGTCAGCAGCAGAATGTGCCAGAAACGGAAGGGCAAGGTCCACAAAATTAAGATGGGCGGTCCGCTAAGCGAGGAGAAATCTAAATTGAAGGAAACAGTATTAGGGATTGTCGCCCATGTAGATGCGGGAAAGACGACTTTGTCGGAGAATTTTCTGTATTTTGGCGGCAGTATAAGAAAACTTGGACGAGTAGATAAAAGAGACACTTTTTTTGATACGGAAAATCTGGAAAGAGAGCGTGGAATTACTATTTTTTCAAAACAGGGAAGTTTTGTTGCAGGCAATACAAAAGTCACCCTGTTAGACACTCCCGGACATACGGATTTTTCGGCAGAAATGGAAAGAACATTACAGGTACTTGATTATGCCGTTTTAATTATATCGGCACCGGATAAAGTAACTACTTATACGGTTACTTTATGGAAATTACTGGAAAGATACGGAATCCCTGTATTTATATTTGTCAATAAAACAGACAGACAGGGAATAGTTAAAGAGGATATATTAAAGGACATAAAAGAAAAACTGTCACGCAATGCCGTTGATTTTACAACAGCAGATGATGAGGAAATAGCATCCGTGAAGGAAAGCTTTATAAGTAAATATTTTGAAGGCGAAAAGATAACCGATGAAGAAATAGGGGATGCAATAGCAAAAAGAGAACTTTTTCCCGTATATTTCGGCTCGGCACTAAGAAACGAGGGCGTAAGGGAACTTATGGACGGAATTGATGTTTTTTCCGTTGCAAAAGATTATAAAGAAGAATTTTCTGCCACTGTATACAAAATATCCCGTGACAGTGACGGAAACAGGCTGACCCATATGAAAATTACGGGTGGAAGCCTTAAAGTCAGGACAAGCATACCGGATTATGGCAAAGTAAACCAGATCCGTGTATATAACGGAACTTCTTTTGAGACCAAAGATGAAGTGGAAGCGGGCTGTATATGTGCGGTAACAGGACTAAATGATACCAGGGCAGGACTTGTTATGGGAAATGGTGAAGAACTGTTACCGGTCCTTACTCCTGTACTCAGGTATAAAGTTATTTTTCCTCCTGCGGTTTCAATACAGACCATGCTTTTTAAATTAAAAGAACTTACCGAGGAAATCCCGGAACTGAATGTCAGTTATGACGAAGAAGTTAAAGAAATCAACATTGAACTTATGGGACAGGTGCAGATAGAGGTAATAAAGCACCTTATTGAAGAACGTACAGGCATAAATGTGTCATTTGGAACAGGAAAGATACTGTATAAAGAGACAATATGCAATAGTGTAGAGGGTGTGGGACATTTTGAGCCGCTAAGACATTATGCGGAGGTGCACCTTCTTCTGGAACCTCTTGAAAGAGGAATGGGACTTGTATTTGAGACCGACTGCAGCGAAGAGATACTTGCAAAGAACTGGCAGAGGCTCGTGCTTACCCATCTTGAAGAGAAGATTCATCGTGGTGTTCTTACCGGTGCACCTGTTACAGATATGAAAATAACGCTGGTTTCCGGAAAAGCTCATATAAAGCATACTGAGGGCGGCGATTTCAGGCAGGCAACATACAGGGCGGTAAGAAACGGGCTTATGTATGCTGACAGTATGCTTCTTGAACCATTTTATGATTTTGTCATGGATATTCCGGAGAATGCCGTGGGGCATGCAATGATGGATATGGAAAAAATGTCGGGGGTAATTAATCCTCCATTAATTGAAAATGGCAGGGCAGTGCTTACAGGTTATGCACCGGTTGCGCTTATAGGTTCATATCAGACGGAACTCACTTCCTATACCGGAGGAAAAGGCAGAATAACGCTACGTTTTCATGGTTATGAAAAATGCCATAATCAGGATGAGGTGGTTGAAAAAAGCGGATATATGCCTGAGAAAGATTTGAGAAATACACCGGATTCCGTATTTTGCGCCAACGGTGCAGGATACATTGTGCCATGGAACGAGGTCAGAAATAAAATGCATATGCCATCCGTTTTAAAAGGCAGCAAAGATGAGGTTTATGAACAGCCTGAAATCACCTTGCGGGACAGTCTTGATTTATCCCTGGGAACAGAGGAGATAGACGATATAATAAGAAATGCAAGCCATGCCAATGAAAAATCAAATGGCAATCAGTGGAACAGGAAAAAACAGAATATTTTCCCTGTTGTAAGAACTTATAAAAGTAGTGAAAAAAGGGAAAAATATCTGCTTGTGGACGGATATAATGTTATTTTTGCGTGGAAGGAACTTAGTGAGCTTGCAAAGGTTAATCTTGACGGGGCAAGGCTTAAACTTCTGGATATTCTCTGTAATTACCAAGGGATAACGGGAGTTAATCTCATTGCAGTTTTTGACGCATACAAAATAGCGGGGCATGATACCGAATATTCGGATTATCATAATATCCATGTTGTCTACACCAAAGAGGCAGAGACTGCGGACAGGTATATAGAGCGTTTTGCCCACAATAACGGAACCAGGTATGATATAAGAGTTGTAACCTCTGACGGCCTTGAGCAGGTTATAATAAGAGGCGCAGGGTGTACACTTGTGTCATCAAGGGAGTTTGAAAAAGAGGTAGAGCTTTTTTCAAAACAGTGTATGGAGAATTATATAAACTCCTTGAATAAGTAAGAAAATATGATAAAATAATGTAAGTTATTTAAAACGATATCGGAGGAAATTATGGATTACAATAAATTAGCAGAACTCTTATTCCCGGATGTGGTAAACGGTCCGGATTATTATGAAAAGAAATTCCCTGAAAGAGATCTTCCTAAGGGGGCAGAGGTTACAAGAATGGCGCCAAGCCCTACAGGATTTATACATCTTGGCAATCTTTACAGTGCCCTTGCTGATGAAAGAATTGCCCACAGAAACGGCGGTGTATTTTACTTAAGAATAGAAGATACTGACGAGAAACGTAAAGTTGACGGAGCCGTTGAGACAATTATCAATGTATTAAGATATTTTGATATTGAATTTGACGAGGGTGCAGGATTTACGGATGCCGATCCACAGAATGTATACGGACCTTATTTCCAGAGACAGAGAGTAGAGATTTATCACGCCTATGCAAAGGACCTTGTAAAGAGAGGACTTGCATATCCATGTTTCTGCACAGAAGAAGAACTTGAAGAAGTAAGAAAAGAACAGGAAGAAGATAAGGCAATGACCGGCTACTACGGTAAATATGCCGTATGCCGCAACCTTACACTTGAAGATATAGAAGCAAAACTAAAAGCGGGACTTACTTATGTATTAAGACTCCGCTCAGCAGGAAGTCCTGACAAGGAAATCGTGTTCCACGACAGAATAATGGGAGAAATTAAGCTTCCCGAAAATATCCATGATATTGTACTTCTTAAGAGGGATGGTGTTCCTACATACCATTTTGCCCACGCCATAGATGATCATCTTATGAGAACAACAATGGTAATAAGAGGCGGTGAATGGTTAGCTTCCGTACCTACACATTATGAACTTTTCCATGTTCTCGGATTCAAGATGCCTTCTTACGGACACACAGCCCATCTTATGAAATTTGATGAAGAGACAGGCGGAAAAAGAAAACTTTCAAAGAGAAAAGACCCTGAACTTTCCCTTGATTACTATCGCAAAGACGGTTATCATCCAATGGCGATGAAGGTATACCTTCTTACACTTCTTAATTCTAATTTTGAGGAGTGGTACGAGAAATTCCCTGATAAGGATATTAAAGAATTTCCGTTCAGCGTTGAGAAGATGAGCCAGTCAGGAGCACTTTTTGACAAGGACAAACTTCATAATATTTGTAAAAACGAACTTGCAAAACTTTCCGAAGAAGAAATGTATGATTTTCTTTATGACTGGGCAGCCGGGAATGAACCTGAAAAGGCGAAAGTATGGTTTGCTGATAGAGAAAAGATGCTTGCAATTTTAAGACTCTATATGGGTATTGGAATGAAGAGAAGAAGAAAAGACTTCATATACGCAAAGCAGATTTTTGAACTTATAGGATATTTCTTTGAAGAAAATAATGATGCAGAAGAATTTAAGTTTGACAAAGATACAGTCAAGGAAATCCTTAAAGAGTACCTTGCAGGCTATGATCATAATGATGATAATTCCGCATGGTTTGATAAATTAAAGAAAGTAGCGGATAATCTTTCTTTTGCATCTGATATGAAAGCATATAAGGCTAATCCTGAGAACTACAAAGGAAGTATTTCCGATATTGCGGAAGTTGTACGAATTGCGGTTACGGGCAGAGCCAATACCCCTGACTTATGGACAATCATCCATATAATCGGAGAAGATGCGATGAAAGCCAAAATTGAAAGATTATGCTGAAAAAAATTTTATGGTGGGTTCCTTCTCTTGTAATGATGGCAGTCATTTTCAGGCTGTCAACGGATACAGGAGAGGAATCTTCCTCTTTAAGCGGTATATTTACGGGATTTTTGGGAATGTCCGAATTTTTAATACGGAAACTGGCACACATTACAGAATATTTTATACTTACGCTAACCTTATTTTTAGGTCTGCGTAAAGGTATTGGTACAGGTACAAAAAATACACTTATTTTTATGTTTGTAATAGCGGTAATATATGCATGCAGCGATGAATTACACCAGACTTTTGTAGGCGGGAGAAGTGGAAGACCTCTGGATGTGCTTATTGACAGTATAGGAATTGTACTTGCTGTGATAATCTGCGGAATTGCTATGAAAAAAACAGGAAAGAAGGAATCTTATGGACAGTAATAAACAATATATAGAGCTTACGGGAAGTAATAAACAGTATCTTGAAGTTGTGGAGAATGCGTTTCAGAATAATGAACTGGCAAAATACGGTCATCTTATGATGCAGTATCAGTGTGCCATGCTGGAGGTTAAGACAAAACTTGATGTACTTAATACCGAGCTGTCTTATCAGACAAGCCGAAATCCTTTTGAATCCATTAAATGCAGGATTAAGAGTCCGAAGAGCATTATCGACAAATTAAAGAGGAATAATTATCCTCTTACGGTTGACAGTATCGAAGCCAACCTTAATGATGTTGCAGGCATAAGGGTTATATGTTCATTTCCGGACGATATTTATAAACTGGTAGACTGTCTTCTTGCACAGGATGATATTACCCTGATTGAAAAGAAAGACTATATAACCAACCCTAAGAAGAGTGGGTACAGAAGCTATCATCTTATTATTGAAGTACCTATTTTTCTTACAACGGAGAAAAAACCCATGAGAGTTGAGGTTCAGTTCAGAACCATAGCAATGGATTTCTGGGCAAGCCTTGAACATAAGTTGAAATACAAAAAGAACATTAAGAATGCCGAAAACATATCGGAAGAATTGTATTTTTGTGCAGACTTAATCAGCCAGCTTGATAGAAGAATGCAACAGATAAGGGAAAGAATAGAGGAAGATGACAAAAACGCAGAATTTGACTAAGTATATAATGGCACTTGACCAAGGGACAACAAGCAGCAGATGCATTATTTTTGATAAATATGGGAATATCATATCCGTTGCCCAGAAAGAGTTTAACCAGATATATCCAAAGCCCGGCTATATAGAGCATGACCCAATGGAAATATGGTCCTCCGAGCTTAGTGTGGCAATGGAAGCAATGGTTAAAGCAGGTCTTACCTATGAAAATATATCAGGCATAGGAATAACCAACCAGCGTGAGACAACCATTGTGTGGGACAAGGAAACAGGCAGACCTGTATATCCGGCAATCGTATGGCAGTGCAGAAGAACGGCACCTATGATTGATATTATCAGAAAAGACGGAATGGCAGATAAAATAACGGACATAACAGGGCTTATTCCTGACGCATATTTTAGTGCCACCAAAATAAAATGGATACTTGATAATGTCCGTGGTGCAAGAGAAGCTGCAAAAGACGGCAGGTTACTTTTCGGCACAGTTGATACATGGCTTATATGGAATCTTACAAAGGGTAAGGTACACGCAACTGATTATACCAATGCGTCACGAACCATGATTTTTGATATTCACAAGCTTGAATGGAGTAAGGAGCTTTTGGAATATTTTGATATTCCGTTAGCTATGCTTCCAAAGGTTTTACCTTCCAGTGCCGTTTACGGATATACGGATTCTACGGTTTTAGGCGGAAAAATATGTATTTCCGGAGTTGCCGGTGACCAGCAGGCTGCCCTTTTCGGACAATGCTGTTTTGAAGAAGGCGAAGCAAAAAATACCTATGGTACAGGCTGTTTCCTGCTTATGAATACGGGCAGTAATGCGATTAAATCAGAACACGGACTTATTACAACCATTGCGGCATCAACGGATAAGGTGCAGTATGCCCTTGAAGGCAGTGTTTTTATAGCAGGAGCGGAGATACAGTGGCTTCGTGACAGTATGAGAATGTTAAGAAATGCCGCCCAGTCTGAGGAATACGCCAGAGCCGTTGAAAGCACTGACGGCGTATATATTGTTCCTGCTTTTACAGGACTGGGAGCTCCTTACTGGAATCCTTATGCGAGAGGTACGGTTGTGGGAATAACAAGAGGCTGCACAAAGGAGCATTTTATAAGAGCAGCCCTTGAAGCTATAGATTATCAGGTATGTGATGTAATAACCGCCATGGAGGAGGATTCGGGGATACATCTTAAATCCCTGAAAGTTGACGGTGGCGCAAGTGCCAATGATTTTCTTATGCAGTTCCAGTCAGATATACTTAATACAGAGGTTAAAAGACCCCGCATCATTGAGACAACGGCTCTCGGAGCTGCTTATCTTGCTGGACTTGCAACCGGTTACTGGAAATCCGGTACTGAAATCAGGGAGAACTGGGTGCTTGGCAAATCTTTTATGCCGGATATGCCAAAGGACAGACGTAAAGAGCTTTTGAAAGGCTGGAAAAGAGCCGTAAGATGTGCTAAAGTTTATGCAATGGAAGAGGATTAATGAACAGATATATTGATTTTGATGAAGAGACAGATGGAAAAAGATATTCCGGTAAGGATATGGCAAGACTTGGCTGCAATGACTGTAAAGGCTGCCACAAATGCTGTACGGGCATGGGTAAATCCATTGTTCTTGACCCCTATGACATTTATATGTTAAAAAAGTGCCTTAAAAGGAATTTTGATGAGCTTATTAATTCGGTTATTGAGCTTTCGGTTACGGATAATCTTATTCTTCCAAACCTCCTGCTTACGGGAGAGGATGAGCATTGCACACTTCTTGATGATAACGGAAGATGCAGCATACATGAGTCAAGACCAGGATTCTGCCGGATGTTTCCTCTTGGAAGAATATATGAAAACGGCACTTTCAGTTATTTTTTACAGACTAAAGAATGCCGGAATAACAGGACCAAAGTTAAAATTGACAAGTGGATTGGGATAAAAGATTTTGAAAAATACGAGAAATTTGTTAATGACTGGCACTATTTTCTTAAGGATATGGACAAAATAATAAGCAAAGATGAGTCCATGAAGAAAAATGCGGTGATAGTTGTATTAAAAATATTCTATTGGGAACTTCCTGTAGAAAAAGACTTTTACGAAGAGTTTTATGCAAGATTAGATAAAATTAATAACATAATTAACGGAGATGATTCTATTTGAAGAGACTGTTTTCACCTAAAAAATTAAGAATACTTTTTCTGGCACTTGCAGTAGTTGTCCAGGCGGCGGTTATTGTTATTCCCTATGTTTTTCTGAAACATTATATAGTGCATTTTAACGGCGTGTTCCGTCTGGTGTCGGTATTTGTGGTTCTTTATATCCTTAAATCGGACATAAACCCCGTATACAAAATCCCATGGATTGTGCTGCTTTTAGCACTGCCTGTATTTGGCGGCGTACTATATATCATATACGGACGTCTTCATTTCAGTAAAAAAGATATAATGACATTTGTGGATATTAATAATAAATGTAAAGAGGCATTGGCATTGCGCCCGTCCGCCAATGACAGCCTTGAAAAAGAAGCACCTTTAATATATCCTCAGGCAAAGTACCTTCTGGACTATGCCCTTGCACCCACATATAAAAATACTGAGACAACATATTTTCCGCTTGGCGATGATATGTTTCCTGTGATGCTTAGTGAGCTTAATAAGGCAGAAAAGTTCATTTTTATGGAATATTTTATAATAGAAGACGGACTTATGCTAAACAGTATTCTTGATATTCTTAAGGAGAAAGCGTCAAGAGGAGTGGATGTAAGATTTATGTATGACAGTCTCGGAAGCATTGCCAAAGCACCTGTGGATATTGTGAGAGATTTAAGAAACGCCGGTATAAGATGTTTTGAATTTAATACTTTCAGAAGCATACTTGATAACAGATACAATAACAGGGACCACAGAAAAATATGTGTAATTGACGGCAATGTCGGTTTTACCGGGGGTGTCAATCTTGCTGATGAATATATCAATGTAAAAACTGTATACGGACATTGGAAAGATACCGCAATAATGATTAAAGGCGATGCGGTATGGAGCCTTACCAATATGTTCCTTACCCTCTGGGACGGCATTAATAAATGTGACGAAGACTTTAGAAAGTATCTGCCTGATATTGATGTGAAAACCGATAATGGATATGTCATTCCTTACACCGATTTCCCAATAGACAACGAAACAGTAGGGAAAAGCGTATATCTTAATATGATTAACAGAGCCAACAGGTATATATATATTATGACACCATATCTTATTCTTGATAATACAATGGCAACATCTTTATGTGATGCAGCCAAATCCGGAATAGATGTAAGGCTTATAACACCGGGAATTGCGGATAAGAAGCTGGTTAATCTTCTTACCAAGTCATACTATGACAAATTAATCGAAGCCGGGGTGAAAATATACGAATATACTCCGGGTTTTGTGCATGCGAAAATATTTGTATCCGATGACGAAACGGCGGTTGTGGGAACAATTAACCTTGACTACAGAAGTCTTGCACATCATTTTGAAAACGCAATATGGATGTATAAGACGGATATTGTAGCAGATATCAAAAAGGATTTTCTTGATACACAGGAAAAATGTGAGCGTATAACCCTCGAAAAATGTATGAAAAAGAGTTTTGCAAAAATAATTTTTCTGCCGATTTTAAGATTATTTTCACCAATGCTTTAACTGGGTATTGACAACTAATATTGGTTAGTATATACTAACTAATGCAAAGGGAAAGAAAGGCAGGCGTTTATTATGATGAAAATAATAAGCTCAGTTATAGTAGGTATTATTCTTTTAGCATTAGTTTTTCTTGTAATCAGGAGTATGGTCAGGGATAAGAAGGCCGGTAAGGGTATCTGCGGCGGTGATTGCAGTGCATGTAAGGGCTGCCATTGTAAATAATGTGTTTATAAGACGAAATTCGTATGCCATAAACAGAAAGTAATGCAAGCTTTCTAAGAAGTTCCGGATATCTGATGTCCGGAACTTTTTTTGTATAATTGTAAATAATATGATAAAATACATATAATTGTGGAGGTGCAATATGTTTGACGAATTGACTGAAAATGATATTAAAAAAATGCAGGAAGAGATTGAATACAGAAAAGTTGTTTTAAGAAAAGAACTGCTTGAACATGTAAAAGAGGCGAGGGCACACGGCGATTTAAGCGAAAACTTTGAATATCATGCCGCTAAAAAAGAAAAAAACCGTAATGAAAGCAGAATAAGATATCTTGAAAAAATGATTAAGACGGCAAATGTCATAAGTGACGAATCTGCAGATGACGAAGTTGGACTTAATAATAAAGTAGAACTCTATTTTGAGGATGATGACGAAACGGAGACCTTTAAGATTGTAACAACGGTAAGAGGAAATTCCCTTAACGGACTTATAAGTAATGAATCACCTATAGGAAAGGCTGTTCTTTCCCATAAAGCAGGTGACAGGGTGTTTGTGGAAGTTTCACCGGGTAATGGTTATTATGTGGTTATTAAGTCCATTGACAAAGACACTGACGATAACGACACCCTTAGGAGTTTCTGATTAATGAATAAATTTTTACTTGTAGCCATTAATTCCAAATATATACATTCCAATCTGGCAGTTTATTGCTTAAAAGCAGCCACAGCTTATTCGGATAAAGTATATATCAGGGAGTTTACAATCAATAATCAGCTTGAGGATATTCTGAAAAATATATATCTGGAAAAACCGGATGTTATCGGAATATCATGTTATATCTGGAATATAAATTATGTCAAAGAACTTTTACCTGAACTTAATAAGCTGCTTCCGGGTGTTAAAATCTGGCTTGGAGGCCCGGAAGTCAGTTATAATACAGAAGAATATGCCGGCAGGTATGAAAATGTTGCCGGTGTAATAAAAGGCGAAGGTGAAGCTGTTTTTAAGGAATTGATGGATTGCTATATGGAAGGCAGGGAAAAAGACATTCCTTCTATTCCTGGAATAACAACTGTTTCTGACGGAAAAATTATCGATAACCCATGCACGCTTGTATATGATATGAGTGATTCTGTTATGCCTTATTATGCGGCAGGTTATAAGGAAGATGATTATAAAAATAAAATTATATATTATGAAAGTTCAAGAGGCTGCCCGTTTTCCTGCAGTTACTGCCTTTCATCCGTAGACAAACATCTGCGCTTCAGGAATACGGAACTGGTTCTTACGGATTTGAAAGTGTTCCTTGATAACAAGGTCGCACTTGTCAAATTTGTTGACAGGACATTTAACTGTAACAGGGAGCATTCAAGGAAGATATTAAGGTTTATAAGAGATAACGATAATGGGATAACCTCGTTCCACTTTGAGATAGCGGCAGATATTCTTGAAGACGAAGATATAAGGATTATGAACAGCTTAAGACCGGGACTCATCCAGCTTGAAATAGGTGTGCAGTCCACTAATCAGGACACAATTAAAGCAATTCACAGGGTAATGAACCTTGATAAGTTAAGGAATAATGTAACTGCGATAAGAAAATGCCGGAATATCCATATGCATCTTGATTTAATAGCGGGACTTCCTTACGAGGACATAAATAGTTTCAGAAAATCTTTTAATGATATATATGATATGAAGCCCGATAATTTACAGCTTGGTTTTTTGAAACTTTTACATGGTTCACTTATGCGTGAAGAAAAAGATAAATATGGTATAGTTGCGAGAGATATACCGCCTTACGAGGTGCTTTATACAAAATATCTTTCTTATGATGATATTTTAAAGTTAAAACAGGTGGAAAAAGTTCTTGATATGTATTATAATAGCAATATGTTTGTGTTGTCGGTCAGATATCTGTCTGGCAGTTTTGATGACAGCTTTGCCATGTATGAATTGCTTTCGGAATGTTTTGAAAGAAGATACAGTGACGGAAGCCTTCCGTCAAGAAACGGTAAATTTGAACTGCTTTATGACTTCGCCGGGGATTATCTTAATGAACACGATATGATGGTATTTGGCGAGATGTTAAGATTTGACATGTATTTAAGAGATAATGTGAAATCGCTGCCGGAATGTTTTGCTTTTAACAAAGATGAATCGTTAAGGGCTAAGAAATATTCGGGAGAACATAAGCTTACCAAGGCAGAACATATAGAGATTTTTAAAATTAACCCTGTTGAATACCGGGATAATGGCAATGTGGTATGTGGCGATACCGTAATTTATTTTGATTATCTCATAAGAGATTATGACAACAACGCCACAATTAAGATTTTGGAGGAAACAAAATGAAAAACGTAACAGTAACTATTAATCCAACAGAGATAAGATCGCTTTCTTATACTAACAATTTTACTATGAAGCCGGGAGAGAAGATAGCACTTAATGTAAAATCAGAAGCTGCGATTAAGCCTAATACAACCAATCCGGTAGCTGCACTTGTTGCAGTTAAGGTTGAAGTAACGGACCCTAACCAGTGTATACATATGGTAATTGAGACGATTACAGGTGTTACCGTAAGTACGTTTATTGATGATATTGAAAAGTATATTAAGGATAATTATATGTCCGTTATTCTTATGTCAGCCAACGAAAAAATTCGTTCGGTAAGTGCTCTTATCGGAGTACCTATAAGAATTCCTAATCCTAGATTCGGAATTTCACCTATGGTAGAGAAAGATGAATCTGACATCCTGCCACAGTAAGGGAGAATTTATATGATAAGTTTTTTATCCAGATTGTTTATTAAGGATAGAACTAATTACAATGATTCCACAGTCAGAAAGAAGTATGGTACATTGACCGGTTTAACAGGCATATTCCTTAATATATGCCTGTTTGCCGGTAAATTTATAGCCGGAATTGTAACGGGAGCAATTTCCATAACGGCAGATGCCTTCAATAACCTGTCGGATGCAGGCTCATCCTTTGTTACCCTTATGGGTTTCAGACTTGCTTATAAAGAGCCTGACAGTGGGCATCCGTACGGACATGGAAGAATGGAATATATTTCAGGTTTTATTGTTTCCATAATGATAATTCTTATGGGATTTGAGCTTGGAAAGTCATCTTTTGAAAGAATTATTAATCCCAAAGACATTGAGACCGGGACATTATCCATAGTTGTCCTGACTGTTTCCATTGTGGTTAAGATATACATGAATTTTTATAACAGGCACTATGGGAAACTCCTGAATTCTGCCTCAATGAAAGCAACTGCCACAGATTCTTTAAGTGACAGTGTTGCGACATCAGTGGTACTTATTTCGGTAATTATTGCAAGGATTACAGGTGTAAGTGTGGACGGCTATGTAGGTATGGCTGTTTCATTATTTATTCTTTTTGCGGGTATTAAGTCGGTCAAAGACACGATTGACCCATTGTTAGGACAGCCACCGGAACAGGATTTTGTTAACAAAATATATAAAATTGCCAATTCTTATGACCAGATAGTGGGAATTCATGACCTTGTAGTACATGATTATGGTCCGGCAAGAAGAATGATATCATTTCACGGCGAGGTGCCGGAGGATGGTAATATCAATGAACTTCATGAAGTCATTGACAGGTGTGAAAGGCAGATAAGAAAAGAACTTGGTTGTGAGACCATAATACATATGGACCCTATTGCAGTTAACGATGAAAAGGTTAATAAACTTAAATCAATCCTTGTTAAGAAGATAAAGGATTATAATCCTGATATTACAATACATGATTTCAGGGTAGTTGATGGACCTAACAGGCAGAATGTTATTTTTGATGCCGTTGTTCCTATTGAATGTAAGGATAAATCGGCAGATGTGGAAAAGAAACTTGGAGAACTTGTAAGGGAACTGCCCGGCAACTGTTACGGAGTTATCGATATTGACAGGCAGTTCATTAATTTTGGTGGTGTCAATCAATAAAAAGTTTCTCACGGGAAATATATTTTGTAATTTCATATCCGGCGAAATCAAGCATTTCGCCGGATTTTTTTGGCTCATACTGGCATACGCCCTCTAAGCAGGTGTAGGGATAGGCGGATATTTCAGTAAGTCTTTTTTTCTTCATTGATTTAATATAGGAAGATGATATCCGAAACAGACCAAGGCTGGCATCTGTGATTTTATTACCGTCAATCTGTGAAAACACATATTCATAAAAATCTTTGTAAATTTCCTTATAGTCTTTTACATATATCATGGGGTCAAAACATAACCTTACCATATAATCGCCGTCAATCGCCTTTTTTACTGCATTAATGCGGCTGTCAAGGGATGGCGTAAAATGTTCAAAACGTTCAATGATGTATTCAGGAGACAGAGTCCATGCAAATATGACACGGTCACATTTGGGAAAACATGATGTATCAAAGGCTGATTTAGTACGTATTTCTATTTTAAGGGACGGATGGGACAACGTAAATCTAATCCACTTGTCAACGAAGCCTGTTAAGTTCTCCATTGCAAGTAAATCCGTATCATAGGAAATACATATATACATATCGTGTTTTGCAAGAATTTTTTCTATTTCTGAAAAATAATCATCATAATTTACGAATATTACAATATTACCGGAGGGGTACATACCTTGAAGATAACAGTATTCACAGTCAAATACGCAATTCATTATGTTGGAGGTGTAGTAAAAGTTATCGTTTCCAAAACTCTGGCACACTCTGGCTCCCGGATATATCTTTTCATTATGGTTTACGGATAAAATAAGTGACCTGGATTGTTTCTGAAGAAGAAAATCCTGACCTGCCCTGTTAAAAATATCTTTGTAATGTTTTATTCTAATAATGTGGCTGCCTTTAAGCCTTCCAAGAATCTCTTTGGACAAAGGGTAGTTGAAGGCATCATCTTCCACATATATGTGGGAAAATGGCTTAGCCAAGGATTTGGTTTCTGATAAGTTCATAGATCATTTTACCTTCCTTTTTGGACTTTACAGGGAGAGCGTACTCCTTGATAAATGGTGTTAAAAGGTCATGTGGATTGCCTCCTGTTTCCTTATAATACTGCATAAGTTTTTTGAAATTTAAAGCCATTGTCTCGGATAATAAAATATTTTTACAGAAATCGTCTATATATCCGGAGGATTCTTTTGCATTTTCGGGATAAAGACAGGCCATTGTTTTTAAAATGTAATCAAGGTCATTGTCATCTGCGACTTTGGCAATAATTACTTTGCCGTTTCCGTATTGTCTGATTGCATCATCTGCAATATGAAATAGTGTGTCGTCGGCTATTTCGTCTTCGGCAAAAGTGTGATTTATCAGTATATCAGGGTATACGGTATCGTTACTGCCTATGATTTTGTTATAAATAACTGTTTTGTTTCCTTTTATGGTGTGAATAAAGTAATTCATGTTATTTCCTCTTTAACCGGTGATACTGTGGATTGATTGTTATGTCATTAACGGAAAAACCTTCCGGTGATTTCAATACATTAAGGATGGTCTCTGCGATAAGTGACGAGGTTAATGAACAGCCAAATTCCGTGTCGGCTTCAAAATCAGCATTTCTGTATAAGTCTGTATCAGTCATTTCCGGGTGGATATTGGTTACACGGACACCATATTTTCTGGCTTCTGCAAATATGCTGCTGCCAAAAGATGTAAGTCCTGCTTTGGTGGCTCCGTATGCTGCTCCATGGGGGTTGATTTCTTTTGCTGTCACACTTGAAATATTAATAATCTGTCCTTTGTTTTTCTTAAAATCCCTCAGAAAAATCGAGGTTAAAAGCATGGGAACCTCCAGATTAACGGTAACCATTTCGTGAATCATCGAGGCATTTAATTCTTCATGAAGACCGTAATAGCCACATCCCGCATTATTGACTATAACGGAGATTTCCTTTTCTTTTTTAATCTCCCGTATAAGCTTTTCAAAGGCTTTAAGATCCGTTAAATCAATCAGGTATTCTTTAAAAAGAGGATTTTGTATTTCAGAAGGCGTTCTTGAAAAACCGATTACCTCAATGTTATTCTCTATAAGTAATAAAGCGGTTGATTTGCCGATACCGCTTGATGTTCCTGTAATTACAGCTGTCATAAAATTCTCCGGTTCCTGCCATATCTAACTCATACAAATTCTGTATCACGGCATTTACAATGTTTTTTGCATATTCTTTGTCAATAGGTCTACATTATACATCTACCGGGAAGATGTTGCAAATGATGATATACGTATGTTAAAAACTACATTGACAGCCGGTATAAAAAGCAATAAAATTTTAAAAGACAGACGGAGGAATGAAAGCATGGAAGATAATAAGTTAAAAAGAAAAAAAACAGAGCTGGTTATAATCGCTGTTTTGCTGGTTATAGTTGTTGCAGCAATAGTTGTCCTGCTTGTGACGGGTAAGAAAGACACGGATAAAAAGGAAGAGCCTGTAAGCATGAGCTTTGATGACTATGTAAATGATGCCAAAGAGTATGAATCTGAGGGTGATAAGGACAAAGCCTACAATTCATACCTTGAAGCCTACAAGCTTAATAAGTCATCCGAGGAGGTTTTGGATTACCTTATAGATAACACAGAGGATGTAACGCTGAAATTAAATTATGTGTATGAATATCTTGATTTAACGGCTGAAAGTTCAAAGGGCAGTGACAGAAGACGTGAGTTATTTGATTATCTTTTTGACTCAGGTGTTAAAGAGGGTGATGACAATGAAGCGTTATATGAGATGGCTGAATATGCGGATAAGGAATTTGAAGGTTACCTTAAAACAAAGACAGAAAGCGGTGAAGTTAAAGAACGCAGTACTGCACCGGTACTTAGTGAAGACGGCAAAGTATATTTTGGAAGCTATCCTCAGAATAAGATTGCAGACGGTTATGTGACCGATTATATCAAAAATGCCAAATATGATGAGAATGACACGGCTGTTGTTTTCGGTAAGAAAATAACGAGAGTAAATAACGACGGAGAAACTGCTTATTTTACATATGGTAAAATTGCGTGGATGCTTCTTATAGACAAAGACAATGAATATCTCCTTATGACGGATAAGGTTCTTGACGGCAACTGTTATATGAACGAACTTGTAGATTCTTCATGGGATGTGAGCGAGTTAAGGACATGGCTTAATACCTCATATCTTTCAAAAGCATTTTCTGATGAGGAATTAAAACTTATCAAAAAGACACATATAGGCAAGCCTGAGAATTATTTTTACAGCACCTCAAACGGTAATGAATCGGAAGATTACCTGGTAATTCTTTCCTGCAGTAATCTTGTATACAGTGAGTACGGGCTGAGAGACGAGGATGTTGAAAAAAGACAGGCGAAAGCTACTGATTATGCAATAGCCAGAGGTGTATTCGTTGATGAAAACAACGGAGCAAAATGGTGGACAAGTTCCAACGGAAGCATGAATACAAGTTATGTATTTGTTAATTCCAACGGAATCATATCGGCAGGCGGAGAACTGGCTACCAATACATCAATAGGTGTAAGACCTGTAATGACCGTTTCAAAATAATTGTTTACAAATCGAACAAATGTGCTATAATTAATACAAACAAATGTTCGAGGTATAGTTATGCAGATTTGTGAGTCAATGGATATTATGGATAAGCTTGCCATTCTTACCGATGCGGCAAAGTATGATGTGGCATGTACATCAAGCGGTACGGAAAGGAAGAATAACGGCAAGGGAATAGGCAATACGGCAAGGAGTGGTATATGTCACAGCTTTTCAGCTGACGGAAGATGTATATCACTCCTTAAGATTCTTATGTCCAATGAATGTGTATTTGACTGCAGGTATTGTATTAACAGAAAGAGTAATGACGTTGTGAGGACTACATTTACCCCTGATGAGATATGCACCCTTACCATGGATTTTTATAAGAGAAATTATATCGAGGGACTTTTCTTAAGTTCCGGAATTATCAATAATCCCACATATACTATGATGCTTTTATGTGAGACGGTGAGAAGGCTCAGGGAGGTATACCGTTTCGGAGGGTATATTCATGTTAAGGGGATTCCGGGAGCAGACCCTTCAGTTGTGGAACGGACGGGCTGGTATGCCGACAGGATGAGTGTTAATCTTGAGTTTCCTACTACGGAGGGACTTAAATCCTTAGCACCCAATAAGACTAGGAATACGATTCTGTCCCCTATGAAATTAATCCGTAACGGTATTGATAATGACAGACATGATATTGTTCCATACAACCGTTCAGGAAGGAAATTTGTCCCGGCAGGGCAGAGTACCCAGATGGTTATAGGAGCCAGCGGAGAGAATGATTATCAGATAATCAATGTTTCGGAAGCACTTTATAAGAACTATGGACTTAAGAGAGTCTTTTATTCGGCATTTGTCAATGTCAATAATGACAGTACGTTGCCGTCAGCCCTTAACGGACCTCCGCTTTTAAGGGAACATCGATTGTATCAGGCTGACTGGCTTATGAGATTTTACGGCTTTAAGGCACAGGATATTTTATCGGAGGCCAGACCGGATTTTAACGTTCTTGTAGACCCTAAGTGCGACTGGGCATTGAGACATCTGGAATATTTTCCTGTTGAAATTAACCGGGCGGATTATTATTCACTTCTTAAAGTCCCGGGAATCGGTGTCAATTCGGCAAAGAGGATAATTGCTGCAAGAAGGAGCAGCAGGCTTGATTTTGCCGACCTTAAAAGAATCGGCGTTGTCCTTAAAAGGGCAATATATTTTATTACCTGTAACGGCATAATGATGTATAAGAATATCAGGATTGAAGAGAATTACATTGTCAGGAATATCCTTGATTCATCTGTAAGACGCGTTACGGGAGACGATGTTACATACAGGCAGTTAAGCTTTTTTGACACCAACAGTGACATATTCCCTGATGAAGTGAAGGATTTGACAAGCTACGGTATTATTACAGGACAGATATAGATTAAGAGCCCGTAAGGAGAATTTTTATGGTTATATTTAGATGTGACGGAACTTATGAGGGTATTTTGACCGCTGTATTTTCGGGCTACCGGTCCGATGATGTTATGATAGAATGTGATAATGACAATATGTTTGTTTTCGGAGAATGTACGGAGGTGGTTACAGATTTGTCAAAGTCCTTACGGGTTGCCAAAGGAATACGAAAAATCTCTTACGAGGCAGAATATATGATGTATCTTGCCGCACTTAATAATAATCCCGACAGAGGAACGGATATTTTTTACTTTGTAAAATCAGTATTTCAAAACGGTGCCAGGGGCATTTCGGATTACCATGATGTTCATGTGGCAAATGTCAATAAGATGTGTCGCAATACAGGCAGGGAATATGACCATTTCAGAGGCTTTTTAAGATTTGAGCAATATGATAATTTCCTGCTTGGCAAAATCCGCCCCGTTAATAACCTGCTTACGCTTCTTGGCAGTTTTTTTACGGACAGGCTGCTGCAGGAGAATTTTGTTATAGCCGATATGGGCAGGGGTAAGGCTGCCGTTCACAATAAGGGCGGTGAATATATAATTACTGATGTGGATACGGGATACATTATGAGTCTGCAGCCTGACGATAAAGAAAAAGAACTTAAAAGATTATATGAGATGTTCAGAAAGAGCATTTCCATTAAAGAACGTACCAATATTAATCTCCAGAAACAGAATATGCCGTTAAGGTTCAGAGAGTATATGTAAAGGAAGTAACCTATGATAGATATTGTGAATGGGACACTTAGAATTTCCGTCAGAAATCTTGTGGAATTTATATGCAGAAAAGGTGACATAGATAACCGTTTTAGCGGAGTTACGGATAAGACTGCCATGGATGCCGGCAGCAGGGCACACCGTAAGATTCAGAAGTCAATGGGTGGTGATTACAATGCGGAGGTATCGCTTTCGTATACTTATGACAATGATATTTATGACATAACGGTTGAGGGCAGGGCAGACGGGATATTTAATAAGGACGGATATACTTATGTGGATGAGATAAAGGGCACATATAAGGATGTGAAATACCTGTCGGAGCCGGTTGAGGTCCATAAGGCGCAGGCAATGTGTTATGCTTATATATATGCCCTGAAAAATAACCTTGACACAATCGGATTACGGATGACTTATGTCAATTTAACGGATGAAGCCATAAAATATTTTACCGAGGTAATGAGTTTTGAAGAATTAAAAAAGTGGTTTGAGGCTGTCTTAAGTGAACTTATCAAATGGGGTAATTATGTATATTATCACAGAAAAAGCCGTAACATATCCATTAAGGAACTTGAATTTCCCTTTGAATACAGGGAGGGGCAGAGAAATCTTGCGGTCAGCGTGTATAAGGCAATAAAGGATAACCACAATTTATATATTCAGGCACCTACAGGGGTGGGCAAGACCATATCCACCGTGTTTCCGGCTGTTAAGTCAATGGGAGAGGAATACGGGGACAAAATATTCTATCTGACAGCCAAGACAATAACCAGGACTGCGGCAGAGGATACCTTTGGAATTTTAAGACGGAATAATCTTGATTTTAAGACACTTACCATTACGGCTAAAGATAAATTATGTCTCTGCGATGGAGAAGACACTCCTGAGTGCAATCCTTTTTCCTGCCCTTATGCCAAGGGGCATTATGACAGGATTAACGGCGTTGTGTATGACATGATTAATAACCTGGACGTTATTACAAGGGATGTGATAGAGGAGTATGCGAAGAAAAATACGGTATGTCCTTTTGAATTGTGCCTTGATTTATCTTACTGGATGGATGGGATAATATGCGACTACAATTATGTGTTTGACCCGGAGGTAAAGCTTAAAAGATTCTTTTCGGAGGGCAGCAAGGGCGAATATATTTTTCTTGTGGATGAAGCCCATAATCTGGTGGACAGGGCAAGGAACATGTATTCGGCACAGATTTATAAAGAAGATGTGCTTTCCGTGAAAAAGCTTGTGGCAGGTTATAGTAAAAAGCTTGCGGGTATCCTTGAACGCTGTAACAGATATATGCTTGAGATGAAGAGAAAATGCGACGAGGAATATATGATTGAGGAAAATGACAATTTACTGTCAATATCTCTTAAGTGCCTTGAAACGGAGATTACACATTTCATGGAAAATAACAGGGATTTTCCCTATATGACAGAACTTTTGGAGTTTTTTTTCAACGTATGTCATTTTAATGCCATGTATGAAAAGACGGACGAGAATTATGTAAAATATTGTGAACATACTGAGCATGGTTTTATGTACAGGCTTTTTTGCGTAAATCCCGGCAATAACATAAGGGAGTGCGTTGACTCCGGCAGAAATGCCGTGTTCTTTTCGGCAACCCTTTTACCCGTCAATTATTACAAAGAGCTTCTTACAGGAGACATAAACGAACCGGCAATATATGTTAATTCACCATTTGATGTCAATAAAAGACTGCTCGTCATAGGAAATGATGTTACCAGCAGGTACACAAGAAGAAATACCGATGAATTTACAAAGGTAAAAGAATATATACTTAGAATCACAGGAAGCAGAAAAGGGAATTATCTCGTCTTTTTTCCGTCTTATAAATATATGGAAAGTGTATATGAACTGTTTTACGGTGAAAAAGTGCGTGTAATTATACAAAATAACAATATGTCCGAAAAAGACAGGGAAGAATTTCTTGCGGAATTTGAAAATAACGGTGATGACGTTCTTTTAGGCTTTTGCGTGCTTGGAGGATTGTTTTCGGAAGGAATAGATTTGAAAAAGGACAGCCTTATCGGAAGTATCATTGTAGGTACGGGACTTCCGTCAATCAGTACGGAAAACAGTATTCTCAAAACCTTTTATGACGAAAGGGAAAACAAAGGGTATGAATATGCCTATGTATATCCCGGTATGAATAAAGTGCTTCAGGCTGCGGGAAGGGTTATACGCACGGACGAAGATACGGGAGTAATAGCCCTGCTTGACGACAGATTTCTTTGGGACAGATATGTAAGCCTGTTTCCGAAAGAATGGAAAAATTACCATATTGTAAACATTGAAAATGTTAATGAAGAAATACTGGATTTTTGGCGTGATGTGATTTATAATACTACAGAAAGTGTGTAAAAATACATGATAAATTAGGAGAACTGCGTATGATTGAAGAAATCGTATCATTGCAGATGCCGGTAGAGGAACGTCTGGTAATTAAGAAAAACAGACTTCTTCCTTCCGTAACGGATAAATCTACAAAGAGGATTTCCATAGTTACCGGTACACATGGCGATGAACTTAATGGCCAGTACGTTTGTTATAAATTAATTGAAAAGATTAAAGCAGAACCTCAGAACCTTGCGGGAATAGTTGATGTATATCCTTCAATTAATCCGCTCGGAATTGATACGGGAACAAGAGGGATTCCAATGAATGACCTTGATATGAACAGGGTGTTTCCGGGTAACGACTCCGGCGCAATGGCCGAGTATATTGCTTATAATATAATTCAGGATATAATAGGAAGTGATATGTGTGTTGATGTACATTCTTCCAATATTTTTATAAAGGAAGCCCCACAGGTAAGATTAAGCCCTGAACTTTTTGAAAAACTGCTTCCTTATGCAAAGCTTATGAATGCCGACATAATATGGGCATTGTCATCGGCAGCATATCTTGAATCTTCACTTGCCAACTGTCTTAATATGTTTGGTGTTCCTTCTTTGGTTGTTGAGATGGGAGCAGGGTCAAGAATTTCAAGGAAATATGCAAGACAGACACTTACAGGTATTTTAAGACTTATGAAAGAACTTGGAATATGGAAAGGGGATATAACCGATGAAATCAGGGAACCTATTGTGGCCCATAAGGGTGATGTATCCGCAATCCATACCACAAGATCGGGACTTTTTATCCTTGAAGATGTGGAAGAACTGGGTGTGCATATCCGTAAAGGAACATATATAGGTAAGATAGTTAACCCGCTTACCGGAGAGATACTTGAAGACATAATATCACCTAAAGACGGTTTCCTGTTCACACTTAGGGAACATCCTGTTGTATATAAAGGAGCTATTGTGGCACGAATATGTGCGGAGCATGACGGAGGTGGACTTGATGCGTAGAGAAGTATTGTATACTCTTGAAGGAATCTACAGGGAAGATTTCAAAATAACAGGTTTTACCTTTGGACAGGGAGACAGGGCAGCATGTGTTGTCGGTTCAATGCGAGGCAATGAATACCAGCAGACATATATATGTTCACAGCTTATCAAAGAACTTAAGAAGTTAGAGGAACATGGACAGATTGCAAATGGCAAGGAGATACTTATTATTCCGTGCATTAATCAGTATGCCACTAATATAGACAAGAGATTCTGGCCGTTAGACGATTCGGATATTAACAGAAAATTCCCCGGATTTATTAACGGAGACACTACACAGCAGATAGCGGCCAATTTAATGGAAGTAATAAAAGGCTTCAGTTACGGAATACAGCTTACAAGTTTTTATATGCCCGGTAATTTTGTACCACATATAAGAATGATGGAGACAGGTTTCCAGAATCCGAGTCTGGCTAACCTTTTCGGACTGCCTTTTGTTGTAATCAGAAAACCTAAGCCTATGGATACGGCAACTCTTAATTATAACTGGCAGATGAGCGGTACAAGTGCTTTTTCACTGTACACAACCTGCACTGATTATATAGATGATGTTTCTGCAAGACAGGCAGTTGCATCTATTCTCAGATTTTTAACAAGAATGGGAATAATCAAATATAACAATCACAGCGGATATATTGCGGAGGTTATTAATGAAGATGACCTTACGTCCATTAAGTCCGAGGTATCCGGTCTTTACAGGCGGGTGATTAGTCCGGGAGACCCTGTATACAGAGGCAGCGTTATAGGCGAGATAATAGATCCGTATGAAGGTGAAGTAATAAATCAGGTAACATCACCTACGGAGGGTCTTGTATTTTTTACTTATACAGGCCCTACAGTTATGGAAGATGCGGTAGTTTGCAAAGTAATCCGAAGATTACATGAATAATATATAACATAAAGGAGAATACCATGAGTAAGGTAAAGAGAGTTTATTCTGAAAAGATGCCTGAATTTGCAGTTAAGGCAAAGGAGCTTAGTGAAGAAATAAGCAGCTATCTCAACATTAATACTGTAACCAATGTCAGAGTATTAATCAGGTACGACATCGAAAATATCACAAAAGAAACATATGAAAAAGCACTTGTAACTGTTTTTTCAGAGCCACCTGTTGATTATGTATATGAGGAAGATTTTACCCATAATGATAATGAACATGTCTTTGGTGTTGAATTTTTACCCGGACAGTTTGACCAGAGAGCCGATAGTGCCGTACAGTGTATCAAATTGTTAAAAGAAGATGAAGAGCCTGTTATCAAAACAGCAGTTATTTATGCAATCGAAGGCAGCCTTACTGAGGATGAACTTGACAGAATCAAGAATTTCTGCATTAATCCTGTTGATTCAAGGGAAGCAGACATTGAAAAGCCTGAGACTCTTGTAACTGTATTCCCGGAGCCTGCGGATGTAATCGTATTTGACGGCTTTAAGGATATGGACGAAGACAGACTTCACGATTTATATTCGTCACTTGGTCTTGCCATGACTTTTAAGGATTTCCTTCATATACAGAATTATTTTAAGAATGAAGAACACAGAGACCCTTCAATGACAGAAATCAGGGTTCTTGATACATATTGGTCGGATCACTGCCGTCATACGACTTTCTCAACAGAACTTAAGAATATTAAGTTTGAGGACGGATATTACAAAGAGCCTATTGAAAAAGCCTTTGAGGATTATAAAAATACATTTGCAGATGTGTATGCAGGACGTAACGATAAATTCGTATGCCTTATGGACATAGCTCTTCTTGCAATGAAAAAACTTAAAAAAGAAGGCAAACTTGATGACATGGAAGTGTCTGATGAGATTAACGCCTGCAGTATAGTTGTTCCTGTTGAAATTGACGGAAAGACAGAAGAATGGCTTGTTAATTTTAAAAACGAGACACATAACCATCCTACTGAAATCGAACCTTTCGGTGGCGCCGCAACATGTCTTGGAGGTGCTATAAGAGATCCGCTTTCAGGACGTACTTATGTATATCAGGCAATGCGTGTCACAGGTGCTGCAGACCCAACATTATCCCTTGATAAGACTATGGCAGGCAAGCTCCCTCAGAAGAAGATTGTAAGGGAAGCTGCACATGGCTACAGCTCTTACGGTAACCAGATAGGTCTTGCTACAGGATATGTAAAAGAAATTTATCATCCTAATTATGCAGCCAAGAGAATGGAAATCGGTGCCGTTATGGGTGCTGCTCCAAGAAAAGATGTTATAAGAGAGACTTCTGATCCGGGAGATATCATCATTCTTCTCGGTGGAAGAACAGGACGTGACGGCTGTGGCGGAGCTACAGGTTCTTCTAAGGCACATACAGAAAAATCCATTGATACCTGCGGTGCTGAAGTACAGAAAGGTAACGCACCTACAGAACGTAAGATACAGAGACTTTTCAGAAGACCTGAAGTATCAAAACTTATCAAAAAATGTAATGACTTTGGTGCGGGCGGCGTATCTGTTGCAATCGGAGAACTTGCAGACGGACTCAAGGTATCCCTTGATAAAGTTCCTAAGAAATACGCAGGTCTTGACGGAACAGAACTTGCTATTTCCGAATCACAGGAAAGAATGGCAGTTGTTGTGGATCCTAAGGATGTTAAGGATTTCTTAAAATATGCCAATGAAGAAAATCTTGAAGCAGTAGAAGTTGCTGTAGTAACAGAAGAAAAACGTCTTGTGCTTACATGGAGAGGCAAAGACATTGTAAATATAAGCAGGGCATTCCTTGATACTAACGGTGCCCATCAGGAAACGGACGTTGTAGTTGAAATGCCATCGGAAAAAGATAATCTTTTCAACACAAAGCCTGTAACGGATGTTAAGGCAGAATGGCTTAAGACACTTTCAGATCTTAATGTATGTTCACAGAAGGGTCTTGTTGAAATGTTTGACAGCTCTATCGGTGCAGGTTCCGTATATATGCCTTACGGCGGTAAATACCAGCTTACGGAAGTACAGACAATGGTAGCCAAACTTCCTGTATTAAAGGGAAAGACAGATATGGTTACAATGATGAGTTACGGATTTGACCCATATCTTTCATCATGGAGTGCTTATCATGGTGCAATATATGCAGTAGTTGAATCTATGGCAAAGATTGTATGTGCCGGCGGTGATTACAGAAAGATAAGATTTACATTCCAGGAATACTTCAGAAGAATGACAGAAGACAAGACACGCTGGGGTGAACCTATGAAAGCTCTTCTCGGTGCTTTTGAAGCCCAGATGGGATTCGGACTTCCTTCAATCGGCGGTAAGGACAGTATGTCAGGAACCTTTAATGATCTTGATGTACCTAACACACTTGTATCATTTGCAGTTGATACCGCAAGTGAAAAAGATATTATCACTCCTGAACTTAAAAAAGCCGGTAATGTACTTGTTCTTTTTGAGATTAAGAGGGACAAATTCGATATACCCGTATATGCACAGGTTATGGAAATGTTTACAAATGTTGCCGACGCAATTGCAAAGCATAACATCGTCAGCGCATATACACTTAATGCCAAGGGAATTGTTCCGGCAGTCAGCAAAATGGCATTCGGTAATATGTTAGGTGTAACAATTAACGAAGATGTTGACGCAGCAGAACTTTTTGCACCAAAATACGGATGTATAGTTGCAGAAGTACCTGCCGATAAGGTATCTGCCCTTACAGGAGATTACCGTGTGATAGGATTTGTCAATGATAAGGCAGCTTTTGAATACGGAAATGTATCAATAGACATTAAGACAGCACTTGACACATGGAAAAAGCCTCTTGAGAAGGTATTCCCAACAATTGCTGTTAAGGGTGGAGAAAAGCTTGATACACCTGTATATAATGCAAAAGAGATTTATATTTGTAAAAATAAAATTGCAAAGCCTACAGTATTTATTCCTGTATTCCCGGGCACTAACTGTGAATACGACAGCACAAAGGCATTTGAAAGAGCCGGTGCGGATGTAATTACAAAGGTATTCAGAAATCTTACAGCAGATGACATAAGAGAGTCTGTAGAAGAATTTGAAAAGTCAATCAACAAAGCACAGATTATTATGTTCCCTGGCGGATTTTCCGCAGGTGATGAACCTGATGGTTCAGCTAAGTTCTTTGCCACAGCATTCAGAAATGCCAGAATCAAAGAAGCTGTTGAGAAACTTCTCAACGAACGTGACGGACTTGCCCTCGGTATATGTAATGGTTTCCAGGCACTTATTAAACTTGGACTTGTGCCTTACGGAAAGATTACAGAGCAGTCAGCAGACTCACCTACACTTACAATGAATACAATAGGACGTCATATCTCTAAGATGGTATATACAAAAGTTGTTTCCAATAAATCGCCATGGCTTGCTAAAGCAACACTTGGCGGAACATACTGCAGCCCTGCATCTCATGGTGAAGGTAGATTTGTTGCCAATAAAGAGTGGCTTGATAAGCTTTTTGCGGAAGGAATGGTTGCTACACAGTATGTAGACCTTGATGGTAATCCGACAATGGATGAGGAGTGGAACGTAAACGGTTCTTATTGCTCAATTGAAGGTATTACAAGCCCTGACGGAAGAATATTCGGTAAGATGGCACATGCTGAAAGACGCGGAGATTCTGTTGCAATTAATATCTACGGAGATCAGGATCTTAAGATTTTTGAATCAGGTGTAGAATATTTTAAATAATATAAGGTGAAAGATAATGGCAAAACTCAGTGAAGTGGAAGAAATGCTTGAAAAAGCAGAAGCGGATGAAGAAAAGGAAAAGATAATAACCGGACATAAGAACAAAAAAGAAGATGAAGCAAAATCCGGATGGAAAGTTGTATTGGAATATGTCAGGGTTATTGCAATTGGTGCACTTATAGCTTTTTTACTTTGCAAGTTTGTTATCATCAACGCTGTTATTCCAACAAGATCAATGGTCAGCACGGTTAATGTTGGTGACCGCCTTATAGGACTGCGTATACCATATTATTTTACGGATCCTAAAAGAGGAGATGTTGTCATATTCAAAGCTCCGGAAGCAACCGGTGAGGATGCAGGCCAGCTTTATATAAAGAGAGTAATAGGGCTTCCCGGCGAGACTATAGTTATTAAAGAAGGTGTTGCATATCTTAAAAATGAAGACGGCAAAGAAGAATGTATTGACAATTCTGACTGGTGGAACGAAAAACCCAACGCCAATGATGTGAAAAATTATCAGGAAATAGTCCTTGGCGATAACGAGTATTTTATGATGGGCGATAACCGTAACCACTCATCGGATTCGAGAGTATGGGGACCCGTAACAAGAAAGGCAATTCTTGCAAAAGCATGGCTCAGATATTACAAAGGATTTAAAATAATAAAATAAAAAATGTGCTGTGAAATACCTTATAAAGGGAGTTTCACAGCATTTTTTTTATTCTCTTTTGGCACTTTCGTAGTATACCGCCAGAGTTCCGGGACCGGAATGGGAACCGATTGTGGGACCTATCTGGTTTACCATTATTTCTTTTATATCAATGTTTTCTTTAAGATGGCTGTATATATACATGGCATCTTCTTCGCAGTCACAATGGCTTATCATTACAATGTCCTTCCCATGGGGAGATATATCGGATATTGTTTTACTGATAAGATATAAAAGTGATTTTTTTCTGCCTCTTACCTTATCGGTCAGCTTTAACTCACCGTTGTTATCCACAAATAATATAGGTTTGATATTGATAATGCTTCCTAAAACTGCGGCACTTTTTGAAAGCCGTCCGCCGTTATGAAGGTAGTGCAGATCATCAACCGTAAAAAGATGTATTATATGGGTTTTGACGTTGTTCAGGTATTCAATAAGATTATCGTAGGACATGCCGTTATTTTTATTTGATACAGCCTTATATAAAAGCATTCCTTCACCCATGCATGAACACAATGAATCAATTACGGTAATTTTTACGTCCTTATATTCATCCTGTATTTCTTTTGATGCAATTACGGCATTCTGGCAGGTTGAGCTTAAAGCCGAAGAAAAAGCAATGTGGACAATATTTTTACATACCTTTATACAGTCTTCAAAAAAAGCTTTTGTTTCTGCTATATTTGGGGCTGTGGTTTTGGCACTTTCGCCATTTCGCATTCTGTGGTAAAATTCTGACAGGGGCAGAGTGTTTTTTTTACCGTAAATAACTCCGTCCATGTAATAGCAGATTGGAAGAACCGGAATATTATTATCTTTGTAAAAGGCTTCCGGAAGATCACAATTACTGTCCGTGGTAATTATATATTTCATATATGCCTCCTGATTTTTTATTTTAGGTTTATATTTTAGCCAAAAAAATATCTTGACATACATAAGAAAGAATGATATATTGTAGGAGTTGTAAAAATAAAGAAGAGTATCCGCTCTCACCCCAGCCTAAGGTCAAGGGTTATATACATCAGACATTAAGTATGTTATTTGTGTGCGGATATTATTCTATCCGCACTTTTTTATTGGAGGTACACTACCATTAGCGAGTTAATGATTAATGAACAGATCAGAGACAAAGAAGTTCGTGTAATTGGCGTAAACGGAGAGATGATAGGAGTGATGTCATCTAAGGAAGCATATAAGCTTGCACAGGAAGCAGAACTTGATTTGATTAAGATTGCTCCTACAGCACAGCCACCTGTATGCAAGATTGCCGATTACGGAAAATATAAGTACGAACAGATTCGTAGGGAAAAGGAAGCACGTAAGAAACAGAAGACTGTTGAAATCAAAGAAGTACGTCTTTCACCTAATATCGAAAGCAATGACCTTAATACGAAGGTTAATGCTGCAAGAAAATTCCTTGAGAAGGGTGATAAGGTTAAGGTAACCTTGAGATTCAGAGGAAGGGAATTAGCTCATATGTCATCGAATAAGCATATTCTTGATGATTTTGCAGAGCAGCTTGCTGACTGTTCAGTAATAGAGAAACCTGCCAAAGTCGAGGGCAGAAGCATGGCAATGATTTTAGCTGAGAAACGTTAAAATACAAATCAGATATTTTTAAGGAGGATTTTTATTATGCCAAAAATGAAGACAAGCAGAGCCGCAGCTAAGCGTTTTAAAGTTACCGGTTCAGGCAAATTAAAAAGAAACAAAGCTTATAAGAGCCACATCTTAACAAAGAAGACAACAAAGAGAAAGAGAAATCTTAGAAAAGCAGCTCTTGTTGACTCAACAAATGAAAAGAACATGAAGAAGATTTTACCATACATCTAATTTGATGGTTCAATTAATTTTAGGAGGAAAATATAATGGCAAGAGTTAAAGGCGGATTAAACGCTAAGAAAAAACATAACAGAGTTTTAAAACTGGCTAAAGGTTACAGAGGAGCCAGATCTAAACAGTATAGAATTGCAAAACAGTCTGTAATGAGAGCTTTAACATCAGCATATGCTGGCAGAAAGCAGAAGAAGAGACAGATGAGACAGTTATGGATTGCAAGAATCAATGCTGCAGCAAGAATGAACGGACTTTCATACAGCAAGTTTATGTTCGGTCTTAAGACAGCAGGAATCGAAATGAACAGAAAGATGCTTGCAGAATTAGCTGTTAATGATGCAGCAGCATTTACAAAGCTTGCTGATGCAGCTAAGGCTAACTTAAAGTAATTTATGAATAATATACTGGAAGTTCTTATGAACTTCCGGTATTTTATACTTGATATTTTAACCGGAATGTGGTATCATACCTTGTGAAAGTTGATATTCCTTGATAGCTCAATGGTAGAGCACTCGGCTGTTAACCGAGTTGTTGTAGGTTCGAGCCCTACTCAGGGAGCTTTTGAAAACAGTCTTTTGACTGTTTTTTTTATTGACTGATATTTTTGTACTTAAAATAGAACAATTAGTAAAAATTGTATTAAATTGTATTTGCTAAAATACACTTTTTTCTTAAATAAATATTGCACGTGATATTTTATAATGTTATACTTCTAATGAACATAAAAGTTACTACTATTAAGGAGGATATACTAATGTTAGACATGGAACAGTGGGCTGGATTTGAAGGCCGTATCTGGAGAGAAGAAGTTAACGTTCGTGACTTCATTCAGAAGAATTATAAGCCATATGATGGCGATGAGTCATTCCTGGCTGAACCAACAGACGCAACTAATAAGTTATGGGGTGCATTACAGAAATTACAGAAAGAAGAACGTGAAAAAGGTGGCGTTCTTGACTGTGAAACAGAAGTTGTATCAGGACTTACTGCATATGGACCTGGATATATTGATGAATCAATGAAAGATCTTGAACAGGTTGTAGGTCTTCAGACAGACAAGCCTTTAAAGAGAGCTTTTATGCCATATGGTGGTATCAGAATGGCAGAGCAGGCAGCAGAAAGCTACGGATATGAAATCAATCCTGAACTTAAGTACGTATTCGAGAACTACATGACAACACATAATGATGCAGTTTTCGCAGCATATACAAATGAAATGAAATTAGCTCGTAAGACACACGTAGTAACAGGTCTTCCTGATACATACGGACGTGGACGTATCGTAGGCGATTATCGTAGAGTTGCATTATATGGTATTGATTACCTTATTGCACAGAAGGAAGCTGATAAGGCTAATTGTGGATGCGGTAACATGTACGATGATGTAATCAGACTTCGTGAAGAAATCGCTATGCAGATTACTGCATTAAAGGGAATGAAAGAAATGGCTAAGAGCTATGGCTATGATATTTCATTACCAGCTAAGAATGCTAAGGAAGCCTGCCAGTGGTTATACTTCGGTTACCTTGCAGCTATTAAGACACAGAATGGTGCAGCAATGTCTGTAGGACGTGTTTCTACATTCCTTGATATTTATTTCGAAAGAGATTTAGCTAATGGTGTTCTTACAGAATCAGAAGCTCAGGAAATCATCGATCATATGACAATGAAATTCCGTATGGTTAAGTTCGCAAGAATTCCTTCATACAACCAGTTATTCTCAGGAGATCCTACATGGGCTACTCTTGAAGTTGGCGGTATCGGAATGGATGGTCGTTCAATGGTTACTAAGACTGACTACAGATTCCTTCATACACTTGAGAACATGGGACCTTCACCAGAACCTAACCTTACAGTTTTATATTCTAGTGCATTACCAGAACAGTTCAAGAAATATGCAGCTCATATCTCAATTGAGACAAGCTCAATCCAGTATGAGAATGATGATGTAATGAAGCCTGTATGGGGCGATGATTACTCAATCTGCTGCTGTGTATCTGCTACACAGACAGGTAAGGAAATCCAGTTCTTCGGTGCAAGAGCTAACCTTGGTAAGACATTACTTTACGCATTCAATGGTGGATTTGATGAGAAACATCGTATCCAGTGTGGACCAAAGCTTCAGAAGATTGATAAGGAAGTACTTAGCGGTGAAGAAGATTACAAGATGGTTCGTGACGCATATGAAACCTGGCTTGACTGGTTAGCAGATATTTATGTTAACGTACTCAACCTCATCCATTATATGCATGATAAATATTACTATGAAGCAGCTGAGATGGCATTAATCGATACAGATGTACGTCGTACATTTGCAACAGGTATTGCAGGATTCTCACATGTTATTGATTCACTTAGTGCTATCAAATATGCTAAGGTTAAAGTAATTCGTGATGAAGAAGGAATTACAAAAGACTTTGAAGTTGAAGGTGATTTCCCTAAATATGGTAATGATGATGACCGTGCTGATGATATCGGTATCTGGGTATTAAAGACATTCTTAGAGAAGATTAAACGTCGTCATACATACCGTAATTCAGAACCTACAACATCACTTCTTACTATTACATCTAACGTTGTATACGGAGAAGCTACAGGTGCTATGCCTGACGGACGTGCAGCATTCACTCCATTCAGCCCTGGTGCATCACCAAGCTATGGTGCAGAACAGAATGGTCTTGTTGCTTCACTTAACTCAGTTGCTAAGATTCCATATCACTGGTCACTTGATGGTATTTCTAATACACAGACAATTAACCCGGATGCTCTTGGACATAGCAAAGAAGAACAGGTTAATAACCTTGTACAGGTAATGGATGGATACTTCGATCAGGGTGCTCATCACCTTAATGTAAACGTATTTACAAAGGATAAGTTACTTGATGCACAGGCTCATCCAGAGAAAGAAGAGTATGCTAACTTTACAATTCGTGTATCTGGTTATGCTGTTAAGTTCATCAGCCTTACAAAGAAACAGCAGGATGATGTAATCGCAAGAACATGTCATGCTAGACTTTAAAAAATAGGATATACTATATAGTATGAAAAGGGGTTTTGAACCTACAGTTCAAAACCCCTTTATTTATAAATAACCAAAAAGGAGTTAAAAAATGGAAGGAAGAGTACATTCATTAGAGACATTTGGCCTTGTTGACGGACCCGGAGTCAGATATATTGTTTTTTTGCAGGGATGCAGAATGAGATGTAAATTTTGCCATAATCCGGAAACATGGAGCATGGATGGAGGCGAGATGTGGACTCCTGAAGATTTGTTTAAAAGGGCATACCGGTATAAACCATATTGGATGAGAAACGGTAAATTAAACGGTGGAATAACCGTAAGTGGCGGAGAACCATTACTTCAGATTGAATTTGTTACAGAATTCTTTAAACTTGCAAAAGCAAAAGGCATTCATACAACATTAGATACATCGGCGAATCCATTTACAAGGGAAGAACCTTTCATAAGTAAATTTAACGAATTAATGAAATATACTGACCTTGTGATGTTAGATATAAAGAATATTGACAGAGAGGGTCATAAGAAACTTACCGGACAGACTGTTGACAACATTCTGGACTGCGCGAAATATTTAGATGAAATCGGTAAGGAGATGTGGATAAGACACGTTCTTGTTCCTGACACTTTTAATACAGGAGAAGCATTTTTCAGTAACAGGGATGAACAACTTGAAGAACTGTCTAAGTTTATCGACACACTTCATCATGTATCAAGAGTTGAAGTTTTACCATATCACACACTTGGCATACAGAAGTGGGAAAATCTTGGAATACCATATTCACTTGAAGGCGTTGAACCTCCTACAAAAGAACAGATTGAAAATGCTAATAAAATTTTAAAAACAGATAAATATAATTAAAAATGAAAACCGTTAAAGTTGACAAACTTTAGCGGTTTTTTTCCTTAAAAATATAATAAAAAAGTATTACAATTTTTTGTAAATTGTGCTATCATTTGAAATTGTGTATAAAAGAAGTCAAGAAAAGAGGTAGAAAAGCATGACTATAGCTCAGATAGCTGCCGTTGCAATTTTTTTACTGATGTTTGTACTTATTATAATGGATAAAATTGAACGTCATTATGTAACACTTGCGTGCGGCATATTAACATTAGGTGTAGTGTTTGGACTTATTATGCACAATGGTAGTGCCATTGTAAATACACTCAATGTTAAAAGCATATTTACATCCAATTTCTGGTATTCCACAAAAGAGGAGAAATCATCCGGAATAAGCTGGTCTACAATAATTTTTATTGCCGGTATGATGATAATGGTTGAAGGAATGGCAAAAGCAGGCTTTTTCAGATGGCTGTGTCTTAAACTTGCCAAACTTGTAAAATACAAAACCATACCTTTATTTATTTCATTTATGATAATGTCAGCATTTCTTGCAATGTTCATCGACAGTATTACCGTAATTTTATTCCTTGCGGCAGTAACCGTAGAACTTGCAAAACTGCTTAAGTTTAATCCGGTACCTATGATTTTGTCAGAAATATTCTGTGCAAATCTCGGAGGCTCGGCAACAATGTGCGGAGATCCGCCTAACATCATAATCGGAACATCCTTTGGATATTCATTTTCAGATTTTTTAACAAATACTGGACTTATTGCAGGAATAAGCCTTATAATAGTGGTATTATATTTCTTCCTTGTTTACAGAAAGGAACTTATGAAAGGGTCAGAAGGACCTATTGACCCTGGTACACTTCCTGATCCTAAGGATGCCATTACCAATAAGAAAGAATTCATAGCTGCGTCTGTAATTTTTGGCTGTGCGGTTGCATTACTTGTAACACATGCACAGACGCACCTTACTGTTTCTTTTATAGGAGCTGTAATAGCTATTATAACGTTATTGGTATTCTTTAAAGATGCACCAACCCTGTTGAAGAAGGTTGACTATAAGACTTTATTGTTCTTTGTAGGACTCTTTATGGTTGTAGGTGGCCTTGAACAGACAGGTATCCTTGTTAAGATTGCACACTTCATAGAAAAGGTAAGTGGCGGTAATCTTATGGTTATGGTTGCTATTATTATATGGGTATCTGCATTTGCAAGTGCATTTGTTGATAATATACCGTTTGCGGCAACAATGGTTCCCGTAATCAGAAACCTCGCGGCAACAATAGATCCAACGGGAAGTATGGGAGTGCTCCATACACTTGCATGGACATTGTCAATGGGTACTGATATCGGAGGAAGTGCAACTCCGATAGGCGCATCCGCTAATGTTGTAGGTACTTCTGTAGCAGCGAAGAATGGTCACATAATCGGATGGGGTAAGTATTGTAAAGCAGCAGCACCTGCTACTATTATAGTGGTACTTATTTCTATGATTGCGATTTTTATCAGATATTGCTAAAAGGGGGCACATTATGGACAAACAGGTTATTATTGCTATAAGCAGAGAGTACGGCTCAGGCGGACATGAGATAGCTAAGATAATAGCGGATGATATGGGACTTAACCTTTATGACAGAAGTCTGCTTGATGAAATTGCCAGAGAAAAAGATATTAAGATTGAATATCTTGAAAAGTACGACGAGAAACCAAAAAAAACATATCTTTCCAGAAGAGTCGGTGCATATACCAATTCTATAGAAGAAATAATTACCGAAATGCAGTTTGATTTTATAAGAGAAAAGGCTGCAAGCGGAGAGTCTTTTGTTATAGTAGGAAGATGTGCTGAAACCGTTCTTAAGGATAACAAGGGACTTATATCAATATTTGTTGTAGGCGACAAGGAATCTAAGATAGCAAGATTGCAGAGAGTATTTAATATCAGTAAAGAAGAAGCCGAGACTAAAAGAAGAAGACATGATAAAACAAGAAAGAATTATCATAACCGTCATTCTGATTTTAAATGGGGTGATTCAAGAAATTACGATATCTGCATTAACAGCAGCAAACTCGGCGAAGAACTTACCGCAAAGGGTCTTGAGAGATATATAGAAGACAGAATTAATAATATGTAACAAAGTATAAAAGAATTCCAAAAAAAATTTGGAATTCTTTTATTTTATGTGTTGACAAATATATATAGAAGTGATATTTTATGTTTAGAAAAAATATTAGCACTCCAATCCAATGAGTGCTAACAATAAAAGGAGGATATGGTTTATGGAAATGAATGAGAGAAAAATGAAAATTCTCAAAGCAGTTATTCAGAATTACCTTGATACCGGAGAGCCTGTTGGCTCAAGAACCATATCCAAGTATACAGATTTACAGCTTAGTCCGGCGACCATCCGTAATGAGATGTCAGATCTGGAAGAGATGGGTTATATAATCCAGCCTCATACTTCAGCCGGACGAATTCCTTCCGATGCAGGCTACAGATTATATGTAGATGATATGATGAAAGCGAAGGAGCAGGAACTTAATGAAAAGGAAAGCGAGCTTAATAAGCGTGAAGATCTTCTTTTCAAAAAAGTAGACAGAGTCGAAGAAATGCTTCAGAATGTGGCAAAGACACTGGCTGTCAATACTAATTATGCAACAATGGTAGCTGCTCCGGTCAAGAAAGGAAGAACAATTAAATTTATCCAGATATCACAGCTTGAACCGGGTAAGATTCTTGCAGTGCTGGTGCTTGAAGGCAATACAATTAAGAATACAATAATCGAGAATGAAACCGAGTTGGATTCAGAAAGTTGTCTTAAGCTTAATATTTTACTTAATACTTCTGTTAATGGACTTACACTTGAAGAAATTAATCTTTCAATTATATCCAGGATGACAGCCCAGGCAGGAGAATATGGTGTGCTGATTCGTAACATCCTTGACGCAATAGCCGTTACGGCAGGCAGCGAGGAGGACCTTCAGATATATACAAGCGGAGCTACGAATATTTTTAAATATCCGGAGCTTAGCGACAACTCCAAGGCAAGTGAGTTAATATACACACTGGAAGAGAAAAAGACTCTGGCCAATCTTGTGAATGACTCTCTTGAGACAGATGGTGACGGCGACATCAAGGTGTATATCGGTGAGGAGACACCGGTAGCCAGCATGAAGGATTGCAGTGTAGTTACTGCAACATACGAATTAAGTGATGGCGCTAAGGGAACAATTGGTATCATAGGCCCTAAGAGAATGGACTATGAGAAGGTTGTTGAGACAATGAAGACAATTAAGACACAGCTTGACGATGTGTTTAAAGATTAGAAAGGTGGCGAGAACGTGGCTGAGGAAAATAAGATGGATAATGAAGAACTTCAGAAGGAAGAACCTGTAACGGATACAGAAGAAATTACAGAGGATACTGAAGAAGTGACTGAAACAGCCGAGACAGAAGAAACAGGTAATGAGGCTGAAGAAAGCAAGGGATTTTTCAAAAAGAAAAAAGATAAGAAAGACCAGAAGGATATTCTTATAGAAGAACTTAACGACAAATACAGAAGAACAATGGCTGAGTTTGATAATTTCAGAAAGAGAACTGAAAAAGAAAAAGCCGCAATGTATGAAATCGGAGCAAAGGACGTAATCGAAAAGATACTTCCGGTCGTGGACAATTTTGAAAGAGGTCTTGCCACAATTCCTGAGGATGACAAGGCAACGCCTGTAGCCGAAGGAATGGATAAGATTTACAGACAACTCACAAAAGTGCTTGAAGACGTCGGAGTTAAAGAGATAGATGCCTGCGGCAAAGAATTTAATCCTGATTACCACAATGCAGTGATGCATGTGGAAGATGAAGCATTCGGTGAGAATGAAGTAGCAGAAGTTTTACAAAAGGGATACACATATAGAGATTCCGTTGTAAGACATAGTATGGTTAAAGTAGCAAATTAATATAAAGGAGATAATTATCATGGGTAAAATAATCGGAATTGACTTAGGTACAACAAATAGCTGTGTAGCAGTAATGGAAGGTGGTAAGCCGGTAGTTATAGCTAACACAGAAGGAATCAGAACAACACCTTCAGTTGTTGCATTTACAAAAACAGGAGAAAGACTTGTAGGTGATCCTGCAAAACGTCAGGCAGTAACAAATGCTGATAAGACAATTTCTTCTATTAAGAGACATATGGGCTCAGATTATAAAGTAACTATAGACGATAAGAAATATACACCACAGGAAATTTCAGCAATGATTCTTCAGAAACTTAAAAAAGATGCTGAGAGTTACCTTGGTGAAACAGTAAACGAAGCTGTAATCACAGTTCCGGCATATTTCAATGATGCACAGCGTCAGGCAACAAAGGATGCAGGTAAGATTGCAGGCCTTGATGTAAAGCGTATTATTAACGAACCAACAGCAGCAGCACTTGCTTATGGTCTTGATAATGAAACAGAACAGAAAGTAATGGTATATGACCTTGGTGGTGGTACATTTGATGTATCTATCATTGAAATTGGTGATGGTGTAATTGAAGTTCTTTCAACAAACGGTGATACACATCTTGGTGGCGATGACTTCGACCAGAAGATTATTGACTGGATGGTTTCTGAATTTAAGAAAGCTGAAGGCGTAGATCTTTCAACAGATAAGATGGCTCTTCAGAGATTAAAGGAAGCAGCAGAAAAGGCTAAGAAAGAGCTTTCATCTGCAACAACAACCAATATCAACCTTCCATTCATTACAGCAACTGCCGATGGTCCAAAGCATTTTGATATGAACCTTACAAGAGCTAAATTTGAAGAACTTGTAAATGACCTTGTAGAAAGAACAGCAATTCCTGTTCAGAACGCTATGAAGGATGCAGGTTTAAATTACTCAGATATATCTAAGGTACTCTTAGTCGGTGGTTCAACCCGTGTACCATGTGTACAGGAAAAGGTTAAACAGCTTACAGGCAAGGAACCTAATAAGAGTCTTAACCCTGATGAATGTGTAGCTATAGGTGCTTCTATCCAGGGTGGTAAATTAGCAGGTGATGCAGGTGCAGGCGACATCCTTCTTCTTGATGTAACTCCACTTTCACTTTCAATTGAGACAATGGGTGGTATTGCAACAAAACTTATCGAGAGAAATACAACAATTCCTACAAAGAAGAGTCAGGTATTCTCAACAGCAGCAGATAACCAGACAGCCGTTGATATCAACGTACTTCAGGGTGAAAGACAGTTTGCAAAAGACAATAAATCACTTGGACAGTTCAGACTTGACGGTATTCCACCAGCAAGAAGAGGTGTTCCTCAGATTGAAGTTACATTCGATATTGATGCAAACGGTATTGTTAATGTATCAGCTAAAGACCTTGGAACAGGTAAGGAACAGCATATTACAATTACATCAGGCACTAATATGTCAGATGATGATATTGAAAAGGCTGTAAAGGAAGCAGCAGAATTTGAAGCACAGGATAAGAAACGTAAGGAAGGAATTGAAGCACGTAATGAAGCTGATTCAATGGTATTCCAGACACAGAAGGCCCTTGATGAAGTAGGCGATAAGATTTCAGGAAGCGATAGAGATGCCGTTGAAGCAGATCTTAATGCTTTGAAAGCTGTTATCGACAGAACAACACCTGAATCAATGACTGATGCAGATGTAGATGAAATTAAAGCTGCTAAAGATAAACTTATGAACAGTGCACAGACATTATTTGCAAAGCTTTATGAACAGGGACAGGGAGCTGCCGGAGCAGCAGGTCCTGACATGGGAGCCGGTGCAGGTCCTGATATGGGAAATAACTCAGGAGCAGCAGATGATGTTGTTGACGGAGACTACAGAGAAGTTTAATTTTTAGGATTATAAGATAAATGGTGCCTGCGGATTTTTTTCGCAGGCATCTGTGTGGAGGATTTAGTTATGGCAGATAAAAGAGACTACTACGAAGTCTTAGGTGTGTCAAAGGACGCTGACGAAGCAGCTATCAAAAAAGCATACAGAGTTCTGGCTAAGAAATATCATCCTGACACCAATCCCGGAGACAAAGAAGCTGAAGCAAAGTTCAAGGAAGCTTCTGAAGCTTATGCTGTTTTAAGTGATCCTCAGAAGAGACAGCAGTATGACCAGTTTGGTCACGCTGCATTTGAAAATGGCGGAGGAGCCGGCGGTGCCGGTGGCTTCGACTTTGGTGATATGGGTGACATGTTCGGCGATATATTCGGTGACCTGTTTGGTGGTGGAAGAACCCGCAGAGGCGGCGGAAACGGACCGGTTAAGGGAGCGAATATACTTGCAAGCGTTAAACTTACATTCAAAGAAGCTATTTTTGGCTGTGAAAAGGAGCTGGATCTTAACCTTAAAGATACATGTACAAAGTGTAACGGTAGTGGTGCAAAGCCCGGAACTTCGCCTGTTACATGTTCAAAATGCGGAGGCTCCGGTCAGGTTGTTATGACCCAGCAGTCATTATTCGGTATGGTTAGAAATGTTACCGTATGTCCTGACTGTAAAGGCAAAGGCAAGATAATTAAAGAAAAATGTCCGGATTGCTATGGTACAGGTTATATTTCTAACAGAAAGAAAATTAAGGTCAGCATACCTGCGGGTATTGATAATGGACAGAGAGTAAGACTTGCAGGAAAAGGTGAACCGGGTATTAACGGTGGTGAAAGAGGAGACATTCTTGTTGAAGTAAGTATATCAAGAGATCCTGTTTTTGAAAGACAGGATATGAATATATACTCAACGGTACCTATTTCATTTGCGGATGCAGCACTTGGTAATACCATAAGGATTGCAACCGTTGACGGACAGGTCGAGTATGACGTTAAACCGGGAACACAGACAGACACTAAGGTTCGTTTAAGAGGAAAAGGTGTTCCTTCCATAAGAAACAGTCAGGTAAGAGGTGACCATTATGTTACACTCGTTGTAAAAGTACCTGAAAGACTTACAGAGGAACAGCGTGAAGCATTGATTAATTTTGATACGGCTATGAATAATGGCGTCAAACGCGAAGACAAAAAGAGAAAAAAAGGAATCTTTAAATAAAAATGCTTATTCTCAAGGCAGGTGTTTTCACCTGTCTCTGGGAATGGGCTTTTTTCAGCTTATTTAAGAATTATGAATTATCTGCCGTTACAGGCAGTCAGGAGAAATGTTTGAAATTCAGCAATGAACAGTTAAAAGCAATAGAATTTAATAAAGGAGCGTGCCTTGTTTTAGCAGGGCCGGGAAGCGGTAAGACCACCGTTTTAACAGGCAGGGTAAAATATCTTATAGATAACTGCTATGTTAAGCCTTCCGAAATACTTGTCATTACATTTACAAAAGCCGCAGCTACAGAAATGAAAAACAGGTTTACGACACTCTGCGGCAGAAAACTTCCCGTTACCTTCGGCACTTTTCATGCCGTGTATTTTTCTATATTAAAATATGCTTATAATTACACGGTAGATAATATTATCAAGGATGAAGTGCGGGAACAGATAATAAAAGATGCGGTTGAAAGAAGTAATATCGAAACGGAAGATATTAATGAGACGATTAATCTTATTACCGGAGAAATAAGCCGTATTAAAACAGAAGGAATAGATATAGACGCTTACTACTCCACAAACTGTCCGCAGGAAGAATTCAAAAGTATATTCAGAAGATATGAAAGTGAATTAAAAAGGAAGAGGCTCATTGATTTTGATGATATGCTTTTGTACTGCAGGGAGCTTTTTTTACAGAGAAAGGACATTCTTCTCAAATGGCAGCAGAGGTATAAATATATTCTTATAGATGAATTCCAGGATATCAATAAAGTCCAGTATGATGTAATCCGTATGTTAGCCGAGCCGGAGAGAAATATCTTTATAGTGGGAGACGATGACCAGAGCATATATGGTTTCAGAGGGTCCAGACCGGAAATTATGCTTAATTTTGAAAAAGATTATCCGGAAGCCGAAAAGATAATCCTTGATATTAATTATCGTTCAACCTCCAATATAGTTGATGCATCAGGTTATGTTATCAGAAATAATAAGGTCCGTTTTGACAAAAATATACATACGGATAATGAAAAGGGTGATAAGGTTGATATTATAGAGACTAATAATATCAATGAAGAATATGACAGAATTGTAAAAATAATAAGGAGTTTTGTGGATGCAGGAAAACAATATGCCGATTTTGCAGTTTTATTCAGAACTAATGTAACGGCAGCTCCCCTTGTCCGCAAATTTATGGAAAATAATATACCATTTGTACTTAGAGACGGAATTCCCAATATTTTTGAACACTGGATAGCAAAAGATATACTTACATATATGACATTAGCAGAGGGAGGAAGGAAAAGGGCTGATTTTATCCGTATAATGAATAAGCCATTAAGATATATCGGCAGGGATTATGTGACAGATTCTGAAGTTAGTTTTGACGAACTCGAAAAATATTATGAAGAGAAGCCATGGATGATTAATAGAATCAGAAAAATGGAAAGAGAACTTAATGCAATGTCCGATATGACCTGCTACGCTATGATAAATTACCTTAGAAAAGGCGTAGGATATGATGACTATGTAAAAGAATATGCAAAGAACCATAGTATTGAACCACAGGAACTTTCGGATATATTGGATGAGATAATGGAAAGCAGCAAAGATTTCATTAAGTTTGACGACTGGAGAGAATACATAGAAAAGTATACCGAGGAACTTAAAGAAAATCATACAAAGAGGGATTTAAAAGACTACGTTACAATGACAACCATGCACAGCTCCAAAGGTCTTGAGTATGATACGGTATTTATAATAGATGCCAATGAAGGCATAACACCTCATAAAAAAGCTGTTTTTGATGTGGATATAGAAGAGGAAAGGCGTATGTTTTATGTAGCTATGACAAGGGCAAAGAAAAAATTATACATATTCTGCCCTAAAGAAAGATACAATAAGTCACTGGAAACTTCACGTTTTGTAAATGAGATAATGAATAAAGAAAAAGCAGAAGAGTAAAATAATACCCCTGATATCGTATAAAAGGATATCAGGGGCGTTCTCTCTTCAATCTGCAGAAATACTTATTCTTCTTCGTCTTCTTCGACGATTTCATCAAATTCCATCTTGTCAAGAGCCTCGTCAAAGGCATCTGCAGCCATTTCGTATTCTGCATCGTCCTCTATATTCTCAAGATCAGGTTCGCCGTCCTCGGAGAGCTTGAAACGGTAAATAAATACTTCTCCGTTTTCTTCTTCTTCGCCGCCGAGTGGAAGAAGAGATATATATTCTCTATCACCTGCCTCAAAAATAGAAACAACTTCGCATTCTAATTCTTCGTCGTTGTCAAGAGTGAGTGTTACTGTTCCGTCAATAATATCTTCTCTGTTCATGTGTGTTCTCCTTAAAATTTATATATTTTATTGTATCAGATTGCGTAATTAATATCAATGAATATATGATGTTAATTTTTTTAATAAAAACACTTGAAATATTAAATAAAATAATGTATTATGGCATTGTTTAATGATAGTCGAAGGTGACATCAGGACGAAAGTTCTGTTGTCGCCTTTTTTTACGTTAGGAGGAACAGACTATGGATGATATCGATAAGAAAATAATTAATTTGTTACAGGAAAATGCAAGAATACCGTTAAAATCATTGGCAGAGCATGTATATTTATCTTCGCCGGCCGTATCCGCAAGGATAGAACACCTTGAAAGGGAAAATATAATCACAAGCTATGAAGCCAGAATTAACCAGACAAAGCTCGGATTCCATATTACTGCATTTATTAATCTTGAAATAATACCCACACAGAAGGACGAATTTTATCCTTTTATAAAAGCCTGTCCTAACGTAATTGAGTGTAACTGTGTTACGGGAGATTTTTCAATGCTTATAAAAGTTGCTTTTCCTGACACTATGAAACTTGACAAGTTTATTGGCAAGCTCCAGAAATTCGGCAGAACAAGCACACAGATAGTTTTTTCTACCCCTGTTGAAAACAGAGGTATCAATGTATCGGATATTGCTTTTAATGCTGGATAAAATAGTGTATAATTATAGCTGATAATTTATACAACAGGAGTTTTCTAATGAATATCAGCAATTACAAAGTTATTCTCGCTTCCAATTCCCCAAGACGAAGGGATTTGTTATCACAGGTGGGAATAGAATATGAGGTTATACCTTCTGAATGTCAGGAGATAATAAGAGCAACAACGCCTGAAAAGGCTGTTATTCAGCTTGCACTTGACAAAGCGGCGGATGTGGCGACAAAAGTACCTTACAATTCACTGGTAATAGGTGCCGACACGGTGGTTGTGGCTGACGGAATGATTCTTGGCAAGCCTGCTGACAAATTGGCGGCGGCGGGGATGATTGACAGACTTCAAGGCAGGCAGCATAGCGTATATACAGGAGTAGCACTTATCTTTCACGGTGCAGACGGAGATATTGTTAAGAACTTCGCGTGTGAGACCAAAGTGTATGTATACGATATGACGAAAGAACAGATAGAAGCATATATTGATACAGGCGAATGTATGGATAAAGCAGGTGCTTATGGCATACAGGGCAGGTTTGCCGCTTATGTTGAGAAGATAGACGGCGACTATAACAATGTTGTGGGACTGCCGGTATCAAGGCTTATTCATGAAATAGACAATATGGAGGTATAAAGCTATGAAAATAGACGAAGTATGCGGTAAAGTATTTTTAAAAGAACAGGGAAAACTTTTTCCAAAACCTGTGGCAGAAAGCTTGGAAGAAGCAATGGAATTTCTTGAAGAAATTATGGCTCAGGTATTTTCTTCAGAAAAGGAACTAAAAAAATATATTGAAGATGAAGGGATTGACCTGGAAGGTGACATAACTGATGAGTTAGAGGTCTTTAAACTCCCTGATGGAAGGTTTTTATATGTTGAAGCATAAGATAGCAGGGCTTTTAGCGGTATTAATCCTGCTTATAAGTGCTACGGGCTGCACCAATATAAGATTTACCACAGGTACCGGAAAGAACAGGTTTGCGGTCTGCGGTAATTACAGCATATCGGTACAGGCTGCCGATATTCTTATTTCCGAAAGAAAATATTCCTATGAGGATCTTTTTAATAATGAGATATGGAGCAGGTCTGTGGGTGATATGACCATGGAAGAATATCTTTTATCTGATATAAAGACTCTTGCAGGCAATGTGATATATCTTAATATGATGGCAGAGGATATGCAGATAAATCTTACCGGTGATGAGGAAGAAAGAATATCTGAATATGCAGAAGATTACGCAGAAGACAGTGGATTTGACAAAGCGGACGTAGAAGAATTGCTTCAGATGCTTTTGATTGCTGAGAAGTCTTTTTATGCGATGACGGAAGATGTGGATACCGAGGTAAGCACGGATGAAGCAAGAACCATATCGGTACAATATATGTTTTTTGCAGTTAATGATGATGTGACGGACAGAATGGCAGAGAACAAAGCATCTGAGGCATTACAGAAGATAGAAGATGGTACCGATTTTTTGACACTGGCAGAAGAACAAAGCGATGACAGCATCCATAGCATGGAATTTTATAAAGGTATATATGATAAAGACTTTGAGACTGCCGCATATAAGCTTGAGACAGGTCAGGTAAGTTCTGTTGTTGAGACAGAGTATGGTTATTATATAATAAAATGTATAAATGACAATATTGAAAGCGATACAGCGAAAAGAAAATCCGAGATTGTTCTAAAAAGGAGAGAAGAACTTTTTGCAGATAAGTTCAGACAGCTTGCAGAGAAAAAAGATATTCTTTTTAATGAAAAATATCTGAAAAAGATTGATATTGGCAGCATAAAAGCCGGTTCCGGGGAATTAAACAAAATTTTGTTAGCACTCAAATAAAATGAGTGCTAATTTTCTCTTGACTTTGGAAAACATTAGTATTACTATATCTTTCAGAAGAAATTTTATTATAAGGAGTGATTTTAAATGGCAACAGAACATGGAAATCTTTCAATAAACAGTGATAATATTTTCCCAATAATTAAGAAGTGGATGTATTCAGATCATGATATTTTTTTCAGGGAATTAATTTCAAATGGATGTGATGCGATTACCAAGCTTAAGAAATTAGCTCTTATGGGTGAATATAATGAACCCGATGACATTAAATATAACATTAATGTAAAGGTCAGTTCCAAGAATAAAACAATTACATTTACCGATAACGGACTTGGTATGACGTCGGAAGAAGTTAATGAATATATTAACCAAATTGCTTTTTCCGGAGCAGAGGCCTTCCTTGAAAAATATAAGGACAAGACTAATGAAGACCAGATTATAGGACATTTCGGACTTGGTTTTTATTCTGCATTTATGGTTGCTGAAAAAGTAGCTATCGATACTTTATCATATAAAGAAGGTTCAAAGCCTGTACATTGGGAATGCGAAGGCGGAACCGAATATGACATGGGCGACGGCAATAAGGATACCGTAGGTACCACAATAACTTTGTATCTTAACGAGGACAGCACAGAATTTGCTAATGAGTTCAGAGCCAAAGAAGTAATCGATAAGTATTGTTCGTTTATGCCTTATGAGATATATCTTGATAACGAAGACGATACAGAAGAAAAGACACAGATGATTGACAAGGACGAGCTTCTTGATACAGATACAATCATTGAAACAGTTAAAAAAGAAGCTAAGCTTGAAGAACAGGAAGACGAGGACGGCAATAAGAAGATGGTAGAGGTTGAACCGGCTACAGAGAGATATAAGATTGCCAAAAGACCTGTTTCATTAAGTGATACAACTCCTCTCTGGACAAAGCATCCTAACGACTGTACGGACGAAGAATATAAGGAATTTTACAGAAAAGTATTCCACGATTATAAAGAACCTTTGTTCTGGATTCATCTTAATATGGATTATCCTTTTAATTTAAAGGGTATTTTATACTTCCCTAAGATTAACATAGAATTTGAGTCAGCAGAAGGTATCATTAAGTTATATAACAATCAGGTATTCGTTGCTGATAACATCAAGGAAGTAATTCCTGAATTCCTCATGTTGCTTAAAGGCGTTATTGATTGTCCTGATTTGCCTCTTAACGTATCAAGAAGTGCACTTCAGAACGATGGATTTGTTAAGAAGATATCAGAATATATTACTAAAAAAGTAGCCGACAAGCTTTCAGGAATGTGCAAGACCGATAAGGAAAGTTACGAAAAATACTGGGATGACATCAGTCCATTCATTAAATTCGGATGCCTTAAGGATGATAAATTCTGTGACAAGATGAAGGATTACATTCTTTTCAAGAATCTTGAAGGCAAGTATTTAACACTTCCTGAGTGCCTTGAAGAGAATAAAGAAAAACATGAAAACAAAGTATTTTATGTTACCGATGAAATTAAACAGGGTCAGTACATTAAGATGTTTAAAGATGCGGGAATTGATGCGGTTATTCTTAAACACAGCATTGACCAGCCATTCATCACACATCTTGAACAGAAGAATGAAAATGTCAAATTCTTAAGCATTGATTCTGATTTGTCTGAGACATTTAAAGAAGAAACATCTGAAGAAGATTTAAGTAAGGCAGGAGAAAAGCTTGCAGAAGTATTCAAGAAAGCCCTTAACAACGACAAGCTTACCGTTAAGGCAGAAAAGCTCGTTGATAAGAATATATCTTCAATGATTACCGTTAATGAAGAATCAAAGAGAATGGCAGATATGATGAAGATGTATGCTTCTTCAGGTATGGATATGTCAATGTTTGGCGAGACGGGAGAGACACTTGTGCTTAACCTCAATAACGAACTCGTTAAATATGTACTTGACAATCCACAGAGTGATAATGTTACAATGATATGCGAGCAATTATATGATCTGGCTAAGCTTAGTCATGAGCCACTTAAGCCTGAACAGATGACTGCTTTTATTGCAAGAAGTAACGAGATATTGAAACTCCTTGCAAAATAACATTTTTGCAGGATATATATGAACAATAATAATGAGACAGAAGATATAGAATATCTTGATGTAGACCTTGATGAGTCCGAAACTGAATTTATGGTGGATTCAAGCAACGATAATTCAGAAGAGATTAAGAAATATAATGCTGAGAAGAAAAGGCATATTGTTAAAGAAATATTCACTTATGTTATGATAATTGCCATAGCATTTGGAATAGCATTTATCCTTAATAAGTTCATTATAATTAATGCACACGTTCCTTCATCGTCGATGGAGTCTACAATTAATACAGGTGACAAGCTTATCGGATTCAGGCTGGCATATCTTTTTAAAGAGCCTGAAAGAGGAGACGTGGTAATATTCAGGTATCCGGACGATGAGAGCCAGATATTCATAAAGCGTGTTATCGGACTTCCCGGTGATAAGATAGAGATTGCCGATGGCAGGCTTATTATCAACGGAGAGGCTATGGTTGAAGATTATGTCAAAGAACCGATGACGGGCAGCTTTGGACCGTATGAGGTTCCCGAAGGATGCTACTTTATGCTAGGCGATAATCGTAATATTTCACAGGATTCAAGGTATTGGAAAAACACTTATGTCAGCAGGAAAAATATTCTTGCGAAAGCATGGTTCAGGTATTCGCCTTCATTTACAAAAATTCAATGATTATCGGCACACCGGATATATATCCGGTGTGCTTTTGCGGTAAAAAGACATTGCAGGGACTATCGGATAATACATGGCCTTGTACTTATGTACCATAAGCATGGTACTGATTTACTATTTATTTTTTATACAAAATAATACATAATATGATTATATTAAGAGAGTGAGAAATTATGGATTTAAAAGATTTTAACTATGATCTGCCGGAGGAACTTATAGCACAGGACCCTCTGGAGGATCGTTCTTCCTCAAGACTTATGGTATTACATAAGGATACCGGCAGGATTGAACACAAGATATTCAGAGATATAATTGACTATCTCAATCCCGGAGACTGCCTTGTAATCAATGATACTAAGGTAATTCCCGCCAGACTTATGGGCATTAAGGAAGATACGGGTGCAGCTATAGAAGTTCTGCTGCTTAAGCGTAATGTGGATGATGTATGGGAATGTCTTGTAAAACCCGGTAAGAAAGCAAGAACCGGTGCAAGAATTATATTCGGTGAAGGACTTCTTGTTGGAGAGATTGTGGACGTTATAGAAGACGGCAACAGAATGATTAAGTTCCATTACGAAGGTATTTTTGAAGAGATACTTGATAAGTTAGGACAGATGCCGCTGCCTCCTTACATTACACATAAGCTTCAGGATAAGAACAGATACCAGACAGTATATGCCAGAAATGAAGGCTCAGCAGCGGCACCTACAGCCGGATTGCATTTTACAAAGGAGCTGCTTGAAAAGATTAAAGAAAAAGGTGTTAATGTAGTCAGCATTACATTGCATGTGGGCCTCGGAACTTTCAGACCTGTGAAGGTTGATAAGATAGAGGAACACCGTATGCACACGGAGACTTTTAATATATCTAAGGAAGCGGCAGATACAATTAACAGAACCAGAGCCGCAGGAGGACGTGTAATCGCAGTGGGAACCACAAGTTGCAGGACACTTGAGTCGGCAGCAGCGGATGACGGCACAATACCTGCCAGATCCGGAGACACGGATATTTTCATATATCCGGGCTACAAATTTAAGGCTATTGACTGCCTTATTACTAATTTTCATCTTCCTGAATCAACGCTGATAATGCTTGTTTCGGCACTTGCAGGAAGAGATAATATTATGAACGCATATGAAACTGCAGTCAAAGAAAGATACAGATTTTTCAGTTTCGGTGATGCAATGTTTATCTGCTAGGAGGTTAATATGGACACTGGTAATCAGGAAAAAAGATGGGCAAAACGAATGGATATTGATGCCAGAATCAAGCTCAAGTCAGTTAAGAATAACAGAAATATCCACTTTGATGTTAATAAAGAAGAAATGGAAGTTGAGGTAACCAACATTTCCAAGGGCGGAATGGGATTTAAGACAGAAGAGTTTCTTCCTCTTAACTCATATTACGAAGCTAAGGTTGTATTATGGACAAGAGAAAGTTTTGACGCCATCATTGAAATTGTAAGAATGGAAAATGACGGAACTGATGAGAAGAATACATACGGATGCCGTTTTGTTGGCTTGAGTCCCGCAGAACAGTTTAAAATAGACGTATATCAGATTGTCAGTGAGACATCATTTAATTGACATGGTAATAATGCTGTGTTAAAATCACATCAGTAAAAGGCTTAGAAGGTGCATAGTAGGTGACCTTGCGGTTTAACAGAGATGATATGTCATTGGCTGAGAACATATTTTATACTATGGAAGCTGAATTTTCACACCGGAGCCGTATCTTTGAAGTACGTAGTATGTGTAGGAGATAACGTTGGTGCGCGTTAAGCATATAAGAGCGTCTGCATTGCAGGAACTATGGGTGGTACCGCGGAATTTTTCGTCCCAGTTCAGAATATTCTGGACCGGGACTTTTTTTATACAGATTCCGGATTCAGAGAAAAAAATGGAGGTAAATCTTTTTATGAATGAAAGATTAGAAAACATCAGACAGGAAATATCAGATGGTGTTAAATCATTAACTAATTCAAAGGAAGTATATGAATTTAAGAAAAAATATATGGATTCAAAAGCAGGCAAAATAGGCCAGCTTATGAAAGAAATGAAAAATATACCGCCTGAGGAAAGGGCAGCCTTCGGTAAGGGCGTCAACGAACTTAAAGAGTGGGCACTTAATAAGTTCGGCGAAATTGATTCAAAGATGAAGGAACTTGAACTGAAAATTAAATACAAATCAGAAAAGATAGACGTAACAATGCCTGCAAAGAAAATTGAGACAGGTAATCTTCATCCTATAACACAGATGAAAAATGAACTTATAGATGTATTCGCAGGTATGGGTTTTGAAATTTATGAGGGAACGGAAATTGAGAATGATTATTATAATTTTACAGCCCTCAATACGCCAAAGGATCATCCGGCAAGAGATATGCAGGATACATTTTATCTTTCACCTGAATTCCTTTTAAGGACACAGACATCTGCGGGACAGATTCATGTAATGGAAAGCAAGAAGCCTCCTATTAAGATTCTGTCACCGGGCAAAGTATTCCGTTCTGATGATGATGCAACACATTCACCAATGTTTTCGCAGATGGAAGGACTTGTTGTTGATGAAAAAATCACACTTTGCGATTTAAAGGGCATGCTTGATGTTTTTGTTAAAAAAGTATACGGAGAAGGAACAACCACAAGACTTCGTCCTTCATATTTCCCATTCACAGAGCCATCCGTAGAAGTTGACTGCAGCTGCTTTGAATGTGGCGGTAAGGGATGTAAACTTTGTAAAGGAACAGGCTGGATAGAGATTCTCGGTGCAGGTATTGTTAATAAAAAAGTTCTTGAAAACTGCGGAATTGATTCCGATAAGTACAGCGGACTTGCATTCGGTATCGGTATTGAAAGAACAGCTATGCTTAAATATGGCATTAACAATATCAAACTTCTGTTTGAGTCAGATTTAAGAGTATTAAAACAGATTGATAATAATTAGGAGGACGAAACGATGTTAGCACCTTTAAGCTGGTTAAAAGATTATGTAGATATAGATATTGAACCTCATGAACTTGAGAAAAAATTGTTTTCATGCGGATTTGAAGTAGAAGAACTTATTGAAGTGGGCAAGGACATAAGTAATGTAGTAGTAGGTTATGTTAAAGAGTGTGAACCTATTCCTGACACACACCTTAGTCTTTGTAAAGTAGATGCAGGTGAACACGGAACCTTTCAGGTATGTTGTGGAGCGGACAATGTTAAGGCAGGCGGCAAATATCCTCTTGCTTTAGTGGGCGCAACAGTATATATGACAGCCAAGGATCACAAGACTGTGGAAGGCGTAATGACAATCAAAAAAGGCAAGCTCCGTGGTTATGAATCAGAAGGTATGCTTTGTTCAGGCGTTGAACTCGGAGTGTCCGGGAACATGTATCCGGGAGCAGATTATAACGGACTTTTAGTGCTTCCTGAGGATGCAAAGACAGGTTCTGACGTTAAACCTGTTCTCGGACTTGACGACTGGATTTTTGATATTGCAATAACAGCCAACAGACCTGACTGCCAGAGTATTATCGGTATTGCAAGGGAAATTGCGGCTGTACTTAACAAAGAATTTAAGATGCCTGACTTAAGCTATACACCATCGGGTGAAGTTAAAGAAGGATTCAAGGTTGACGTAAAGGCAAACGACCTTTGCCCAAGATATATAGCCTGCTATGTATCCGATGTAAAAATCAAAGAAGCACCTCTCTGGATGAAGAGAAGGCTCGCATTGACAGGCATGGATTCAATTTCCAATATAGTTGATATTACCAACTATGTATTAAAAGAGTTTGGACAGCCAATGCACGCATTTGACTGTAATTACCTTGAGGGTAATGAAATAAATGTAAGACGTGCCGCTGACGGAGAGAAGATTGTGACACTGGATTCACAGGAATATGAGCTTAACAGCAATAACCTTGTAATCTGTGACGGAGTTAAGGCTGTGGCACTTGCCGGTGTTATGGGAGGACTTAATTCCGAGATAAGAGATACGACATCGGCTGTTATGTTTGAAAGTGCAAAATTTGCAAGGGACAATATAAGAAAAACTTCAAGAGCACTGGGAAAGCAGTCTGATGCAGGTTCAAGATACGAGAAAGGTGTTGATGAATACTCAACAGTCAACGGAATGAAGAGAGCACTTCATTTAATCGAGGAACTTGGCTGCGGTAAAGTATCATCAACTTATATAGATGTTAATACGGGTAATTCAATTGAACCAAAAGAAATGAAAGTATCCCTTAAGAGAGTTAATGATGTACTTGGTATTGAGGTGCCTGAAAACGAAGTAATGAGAATAATGAAAAATCTTAACTTTGCACCTTCAATTAACGGAGACGAGCTTACAATAATGGTTCCTGCATACCGTGAAGATATGGAATCATACCCTGATGTGGCAGAAGAAGTAATCCGCATGTACGGATATGAACACGTTATCCCTACATTTATGCCTGATGCCAAGGTAACAATGGGCGGAATTAACAGCAGGCAGAGAAAAGAACTTAAATTAAAGAAAGCTATCTGTGCCACAGGTGCTTATGAATGTATTCATTATTCATTCTTTTCACCATCAGACCTTGATTTATTAAAACTTTCTGAGGATGCACCTGAAAGAAAAGCAATAAGACTTATCAATCCTATCAATGAAGATTTATCTTTAATGAGGACAACACTTGTTCCTTCAATGCTTAATGCAATTTCAAGGAATCAGAAGAAAGGTAATCTTGAAGGCAGACTCTTTGAAATTGCCAAAATATTCATACCAAAGGAATTACCTCTTACGGATTATCCTGATGAGAGAGATACTCTTTGCGTAGGAGTTTTCGGTCAGAATGAAGATTTCTTCACTTTAAAAGGAATTGCAGAGACGGTTGCGGACACATTCCTTCTTGATTTTGAATATGAAGAAGCGGAAAAATCATTCCTTCATCCATATCAGACAGCAGTAATAAAGTGCGAGGGTGAAGAAATTGGTTATCTCGGAAAACTTGCTTATGATATAGCCGATAAGCTTGACCTTAGAAATGATGCCTATGTAATGCAGATAGACCTTGCAAAGCTGGCAAAATGGAATGATAAGAAGGCTGTTTTTAAACCTCTTCCAAAATTTGCTGAGGAATCAAGAGACTTAGCCCTTGTTATGACAAAAGATATTACCTGTAAACAGGTAGAGGATGTAATCGGACAGTCATGTAATTACATTAAGAATATCAGACTCTTTGATGTATATGAAGGAGCCGGAATTGCGGATGATAAAAAGAGTATGGCATTTACAGTTGAGTTCTGCCCTAAAGATGAAGCATTTGAAAGTGATTCCGTAGACCATTTTGTAAATAAAATTCTTAAGAACCTTAAAAAAGAACTGGATATCGATTTAAGAAGCTAAATTTGTATAAAATATATGATTTTTACCGCTTTCTATTGTAAAAACTGTTAAAAAGTGATAATATTAGCCTAAATTAACAGTTTGGAGGGTGGATTATGAAAATTACAGAAAAATCATATATCAACAGGTTTGCGATATTGTGTCATGTGATAACGGCAGTTGTGTTATTTGCTGCATATACCGTTGAGTTTTTTAACGGTTCGAGGACATTATCGTATTATGCTATTTTTTCAGGTGCATGTCTTGCCCCTGTTATAGCAGAAGTAATTATCTATAAAGTGAACAAGGAAAGTGGACTTGTAAAGCACATAATGTCAATCTGTTATGGAGGATTATATGTATTCGCTGTCCTGACTTCCACAAGTTCAATGGCATATACATACGCTTTCCCTATGTACATGGCAATTATCCTTTATATGGATATCAGATGTTGTGCACTTGTTGCCACGGGCGGACTTGTAGCCAATGTCATATATGTTGTCAGGTATGCTATGAATACAGGTTATTCGGCAGCAGAATTGCCGGATATGGCGATAAGAATAGCAGCAATGGTTCTTACCGGTGTATTTATGATTCTCACATGTGCTGCTGTACGTAAAGTTAATAAGTTTAAGCTTGAACAGATACAGGAACAGAGTGACGAGACAAGTAAGATGTCAGGCAAGGTACTTGCTGCAACGGACAAGATGACGGAATACATTCAAGAGACATCAGAGAAGATTGTAAAGCTCGGTGAGTCTGTTCACCATATACATGATTCAATGAGTCAGGTATCAACAGGAAGCAATGAGACCGCTGAGGCTGTACAGACTCAGATGGAAAGAACAGAGCAGATACAGGAACATATTGTCAAGGTTCGTGATGCAGTAGAGCGGATTGAGAAAAATATTACCGACACTTCCGGTAAAGTTGATGAAGGCAGACATCATATGGCGGTATTATCAGAACAGGTTGATAAGTCGATGGATGCCAACAACCGCGTGCTTGAGAAGATGAAGGTGCTCACTGAATATACCAATAAGATGAATACCATCATAGAGACAATTACAAGTATTGCCAACAGCACAGGAATGCTTGCACTTAATGCAAGTATTGAAGCAGCAAGGGCAGGAGAGGCCGGACGAGGATTTTCTGTTGTGGCGACAGAGATTTCAGGACTTGCAAGCCAGACCAAGGATGCAACCGTTAATATTACAGAACTAATTAAAAATATTAATACAGAGTTCAATTCTGTTAAGTCGGCAATAGAAGTTGTTACCGAAAGCAATAAGGTTAATGCCGAGAATACGAGAATTGTAACAGACAGTTTTGGCAGTATCTCAACCGGAGCCGACGATGTAGAGCTTAAGACAAAGGAACTCAGGGAAATTGTTAAGAACCTTGAAACCGCCAATGCAGATATTGTAGAAAATATCCAGACAATATCCGCAATAACAGAAGAAGTATCCGCACATGCAGGAGAGACTTGCGAAGCATGTGAAGGCAATATCGCACTTGTATCAGACGTTGAGAAGATTGTAAACAGTCTTAACGGAGAAGCAGATAACCTCAATTCAATTAAAAGGTAATCAGAACAGATTTATAATAAAAAAGCGTCCATATGGGCGCTTTTTTTGGTATATGTTGAAATTTTATGTCTTGTTGCAAATAAAGCAGGTATTTGATATAATCAATTAAATTAAGATTTAACAGAGGAATATTATGTCAGTAAATTACAAAGAATTCGGAAAAAATAAAGATAATAACAATATAGTTCTTATAACTCTTACCAATGAAAATGGATATGCCATGGGCGTAACCAATCTCGGAGCTTCCCTTGTGTCTTTTTGTGCAAAAGATAAATCCGGCAATTTCAGGGATGTTGTGCTTGGATTTAAATCAGGTGAATATTACGAACATTATAATTTTGATGCAATGGGAAGTACAGTCGGACGTAATGCCAACAGGATAAGCAACCATTCTTTTGAACTTAACGGTATCAGATATGAACTGGCAGATACATATCAGGGAGCTAACATTCACAGCGGACCTGATTTATACGGTAAAAGGCTTTGGGATTACGAAGTGAAGGAAGAGGATAACGGAAGTTATGTAAAATTCAGTCTTTTAAGTCCTGATATGGACCAGGGAATCCCCGGCAATCTGGAGATTTCGGTTACATATATGCTTACAGCCGATAACAGCATGCGGATTATTTATGAAGGCGTAAGTGATAAGGACACGATAGTTAATATGACAAATCACGGATATTATAATCTTAACGGACACGGCTGCGGTAATATTGATAATCATTTATTATATATTAATGCAGATTCGTTTACATACAGTGAAGATGGTAATGTTGCCAATGATACGGTACGCGATGTTACGGGAACGGCGTTTGATTTCAGAAATATGAAGAAGATAAAAGAATGTCTTGAATCCGATTTTGAACCTGTGGTTTCAAAACATGGCCTTGACCATAATTTCTGTCTGAATAATAATTCACACCATGCCGTAAGGCTTGAAAGTGAAGAGTCGGGAATTGCCCTTGACGTATATACGGACAGACCGGGCATACAGATATATACCGCCAACCATATGAATATGACAAACGGAGGTAAGGATAATAAAGTTTACGGAAACAGAGGCGGTATTGCACTTGAGACACAGTTTTATCCCGATGCAGTCAACCATAAAGATTTTTTATCGCCGGTAGTGAAGGCAGGAATGCCTTTCCGTTCGGTAACAGAGTACAAATTTTCGGTTATAGGAGAAAAATAATGAAAGAAAATCAGTTTTTTGCCATGATGTCAAGAATGAAATATATCAACAGATGGGGGCTTATGCGCAATACATATAATGAGAATATATGTGAGCACAGCCTTCAGGTGGCTATGATTGCCCATGCCCTCGGAGTTATAGGCAATACATATTTTAATAAGAATATCAATTCAGACCGTCTTGCCATAATGGGAATGTATCATGACAGTACGGAAATTATTACCGGAGATATGCCAACCCCTGTTAAATACTATAGTCCGGTTATAAGAAATGCTTATAATGATGTTGAAAAAGAAGCAAAGGACCAACTGCTTGCAGGAATACCGGAGGAAATGCAGCCTGTTTATGCACCATTGCTTTTAGATACAGAAGAAGAAAGAGAATTGTGGAAGTATGTCAAGGCAGCGGATAAGATATCAGCTTACATCAAATGCATCGAAGAAGGCAGAATGGGTAACAGAGATTTTGAAAAAGCAGGAGAATCCATAAAAGACATAATTAATGATATGGGTATGGATGAAGTGGATTTTTTTATGGAAAAATTTATACCGGCATATATGATAACCCTTGATGAAACCAGATAAGGAGCAGTGTCTATGATTGGCAGAGAAGACCAGTTAAAAAGTCTTAACCAGAATTATGCGTCATCTAAAAGCAATCTGACGATACTTTACGGAAGACACGGAACGGGTAAGACAACTCTTATAAAAGAATTTATCAAAGACAAAAAGTCTTTTTACTATAAGGCTGTTCCTGCGGATGATTTTGAACAGAACGGAATGTTTGGCAGGGCAGCAGGAGTAGAATCAGACTCATATTATGAGATTATGAAGGCACTCCGTGATAGAGGCATAATGCTTTTTGTTGTGGAAGAATTTCATAATATTATAAAGATGGACAGTAATTTTATGTCAGATGTATCAAGACTTGTCAGGGATGAATCTAAAGTCATGGTTATCCTTAGCTGTTCCTCTGTAGCGTGGGTTGAAAATTCAATGGTAAAAGCAATGGGAAACTATGCTTTTAACATTAATGCTTTTATGAAATTAAAGGAATTCAGCTATTCTGATTTTATCAACAGATTTCATAATACTGAACCGCGGGAACTTTTATACATATATGCCATAACAGGCGGAAATCCTGGTTATGTTGACAGATGGAATGAAAATATCAGCATTAAAGAAAATATATGCAGGCTGTTCCTGACGGACAAAGGCGCATGGTATAAAGAAGCCCTGAATTATGTAAAAGATGAATTCAGGGAAATATCGGTATATAATACCATTTTGTCATGCCTTGCCATGGGCAGAAATAAATTAAATGACATACATGAGTATACAGGATATGGCAGGGATAAAATAAGTGTGTACCTTAAGAATCTGATTGCAAGGGAAATTGTTGAAAAAATATTTTCCTATGATGTATTTGGCAATGAAAATACAAGAAAAGGGCTGTACAGAATACAGGACAGCTTTATTGAATTCTGGTACAGATATATCTATCAGGACTGGAGCAGAATAGATGTAACAGAGCCTTATGAATTTTATGACAGTCACATTGAAGACCGGCTTGAAGAATTCGTAAAAAATGCATTTATCAGAATAGCGGGAGAAATGCTTGAAATTCTGGGTGATATGCATAAATTGCCTTTTGAAGCTGTCAGAAAGGGAAGCTGGTATGGCAAAAACGGTGACATCCACCTTATATTTGAGGACAAAGACAGTAATGGCATTATAGGTCAGGTATATGTGGATGACAGAAAAGTATGTATGGAAGATTTTGACAGGCTTCGTGAGAATGTGCAGCTTGCAGGAATTAACGGCAGGTTCTATTACCTGTTTTCAATTAACGGATTTTCCGATGATTTGAAAGCTGATAATATAGCGACAATCGGAATCGAAGAATTATAGGTGACAATATGAAAAGTTTATATATTGCAGAAAAACCGAGTGTGGCACAGGAATTTATGAAAGCCCTCGGAGAGAATCCACGGCGCAGGGACGGTTATTCTGAATCGGATGATGCGGTATTTACATGGTGCGTGGGACATCTTGTAACAATGAGTTATCCTGCCGAATATGATGCCTCCCTAAAAAGGTGGAGCATGGATACCATTCCTTTTATACCGACGGAATGGAAATACGAAATTATCCCTGCAGTTGCAAAACAGTTTAATATAGTGGCAGGTCTTTTAAACAGGGAAGACGTGGATAAGATATATGTCTGCACCGACTCGGGACGTGAAGGAGAATACATATACCGCCTCGTTGAACAGATGGCAGGAGTTCACGGCAAAAAAAGACTTCGTGTGTGGATTGATTCCCAGACAGAGGAAGAGATAAAAAGAGGCGTAAGAGATGCAAAGGATTTGTCGGAATATGATAACCTGTCAGAAGCTGCTTATCTTAGAGCCAAGGAAGATTACCTGATGGGAATTAATTTTTCAAGAGTACTGACACTTAAATACGGTCAGTCAATATCTTCATTTTTCAGGCAGAATAACAGAACCGTTATTGCGGTAGGCCGCGTGATGACCTGTGTGCTTGGAATGGTGGTAAGAAGGGAAAGAGAGATAAGGAATTTTGTGAAAACACCGTTTTACAGGGTGGTTGCCACACTTCCACTGTCAGAAGACAAAAATTTCGATGCTGAGTGGAAAGCGGTGGAGGGTTCAAAATATTTTGAATCACCGAAACTCTATAAAGAAAACGGCTTTAAAGAAAGAAAAGACGCAGAAGAACTTATAAATATATTATCGGAAAACAAGCCGGTTACAATGGAAGTGATATCCATTGAGCGTAAAACCGAAAATAAACAGCCACCGCTTCTATATAACCTTGCGGAATTACAGAATGACTGCTCAAAGTTTTTTAAACTGAGCCCGGATGAGACACTTAAGCACACACAGGAGTTATACGAAAAAAAACTTGTAACATATCCCAGAACCGATGCCAGAGTGCTTTCAACGGCGGTTGCGAAGGTGATTGACAAAAATATAACAGGTCTTAGGAATATACCTGAGTACAAAGAATTTGTGGAAGAAATCCTTGCAGCAAAGTCATACGAGGGAATCGCAAAGACAAGGTATGTCAACGATAAGCAGATAACAGACCATTATGCCATTGTTCCCACAGGACAGGGTTTTAACAATCTCAAAAATCTTTCAGCCACGACAAAAGCCGTATATTATGCCATAGTCAGAAGATTTTTAAGCATATTTTATCCTGCGGCTGTATATAAAAAGATATCAATATCATTAAGACGCGATACGGAAAGTTTTTTTGCCTCATTTAAAGTTCTTGAAAAAGAAGGTTATCTGAAAGTTGTAAACAGCTTCAGGAAATCCAAGGCAGATGGCGAAGAAACAGAGGAAGAAAAGTATGACGAAGCCTTTCTTGATAAACTCAAAGGCCTGAAAAAAGGCAGTATTCTTGATGTCAGCGGCTTTAATGTAAAAGAAGGAGAGACATCACCGCCAAAGAGATATAATTCCGGTTCGATGATTCTGGCAATGGAAAATGCAGGACAGTTAATAGAAGATGAAGAACTCCGTGCCCAGATTAAAGGAAGCGGTATCGGAACCAGTGCAACAAGAGCTGAGATTCTCAAAAAACTTGTGGACAAAAAATACATTAACCTTAATAATAAGACGCAGATAATTACTCCGTCACAACTGGGAGAAATTGTATACGATGTGGTAGATAATTCAATTAAGAGACTCTTAGATCCAAGACTTACCGCAAGCTGGGAAAAAGGGTTGACAGGAGTGGCAGAAGGTAATATAAGTACAGATGAATATCTGTTAAAACTGGAAGCTTTTATTTCAAAGAATACAATGATGGTTAAAACGCTTAATAATGAATATTCTTTAAGACAGTATTTTAACCGGACTACAGAATATTATAAAAAATAGGAGGTCTATACAATGTGTGGAATAGTTGGTTACGTTGGAAAAAAACAATGTACGGATATATTAATCGGTGCATTATCAAAGCTCGAATACAGAGGCTATGATTCTGCGGGAATTGCCGTATTTGAGAATAATAAAATTAAAGTAGAAAAGTGTCAGGGCAAACTTGAGAACCTTATCAATAAAATTAAAGAAGAAGGTAAGCCTTCAGGAACCTGCGGGATAGGACATACAAGATGGGCAACCCATGGAGAACCATCCGATATTAATTCCCATCCACATGGTAACAAAAGGGTATCAATTGTACATAACGGAATAATTGAGAATTATATGAAGATAAAAGAATTTCTTATTGAACAGGGATATGGTTTTGAAAGTGAAACCGATACCGAGGCAGTAGCGAAGCTTCTTGATTATTACTATGATGGCAATCCTGTAGATACAATTATCAAAGTACTTGCAGAGATTGAAGGCTCATACGCACTGGGAATTATGTTCAGGGATTTCCCTGACAGGATATTTGCGGTACGCAAAGACAGTCCGCTTATAATCGGGCTTTCTGACGAAGAGAATTTTATAGCATCGGATATGACTGCCATACTTGAATTTACGAAGAAATATTATCTTCTTGAACAGAATGAAATAGCAACTATTACCAAGGACGGTGTTACGATATGTGATGTGCATAAAGAACCTGTAAAGAAGGAAATACAGGTGGCTGACTGGGATGCAGATGCTGCACAGAAAGGCGGATATGAGCATTTTATGCTTAAAGAAATACATGAGCAGCCAACAGCCATTAAGACAACAATCACACCGCGTATTAACGAAGGAATGGTAGATTTTTCCGAATGTGGTCTTACTGATGAGGTACTTGCGGGATATGACAATATCTTTGTTGTTGCCTGCGGTACCGCAATGTATGCCGGAATGGTGGGAAAATATATAATTGAAAAAGTGGCAAGAACAAGAGTAACCGTTGATATGGCATCAGAATTCAGATATAGGGATCCTATAATCGGTAAAAAAGATCTTGTCATACTGATATCACAGTCAGGAGAAACAGCGGATACAAGGGAAGCAATGAACATTGCCAAGGCAAAAGGCGCAACAACACTTGCACTTGTTAATGTAAAAGGTTCTTCAATCGCAAGGGAAGCAGACCTTGTAATGTATACCCATGCCGGACCTGAAATTTCCGTTGCATCCACCAAAGCATTCACGGTACAGGTATCAATGATGTATCTTTTTGCATATAAATTAGCTTATGCCAAGAAAATTATTGATAAAGAAACCTATATGAATTATATAAAAGAGCTTGTTGCAATACCTGATGTTATGGAAAAATTCCTTGCAGCCAAGGATGAATGTCAGTATGCAGCCTCAAAAATAATGAATGCAGACAGTCTTTTATACATCGGACGAGGACTTGACTATGCACTTAGCATGGAGGGTGCTTTAAAGCTGAAAGAAATTTCTTACATTCATTCGGAGGCTTATGCGGCAGGCGAGTTAAAACACGGACCAATTGCCCTTATTTCAGACCAGACACCTGTTGTGGCAATTGCTACACAGTCAAGTCTGTATGAAAAAACTGTAAGCAATATACAGGAATGTAAGGCAAGGGGAGCCAAGGTCGTTCTTATGTGTGGTGAAAATGCCAAAGTTGATGAAAAGACGGCAGATATTATCATAAGAATTCCTGAAGTATCGGAGCTTGTAATGCCTGTTCTTGCGGCAGTACCTTTACAGCTTATCGCATATTATACTGCAGTTCTTAAGGGTAATGATGTAGATAAGCCAAGAAATCTTGCAAAATCGGTAACGGTTGAATAATTTATAACAGAAGGAAAGACAAATGGAAGAATTAAAAATAGCACAGTTATTTGATTTAACTGAAACAATAGCGGCGCCGCTTTTTATGAGACATACATATCCCTGGGAGGTGCTTCCTGAAATAGGAGAATATATACTGGAACTTGGCGGAACGCTTTCTTTTGATGAATATGAGCTTGTGAATGATAATATCTGGATTGCAAAGAGTGCCAAAGTTGCACTAACGGCAAGCATTACCGGACCTTGTATCATAGGCAAAAATGCAGAGATAAGACATTGTGCATTCATAAGAGGCAATGCCATTGTAGGTGAAGGAGCAGTTGTAGGCAACTCAACAGAACTTAAGAACGTTGTTCTTTTTAACAAAGTACAGGTACCTCATTATAACTATGTGGGTGATTCAATCCTTGGCTACAGGTCACATATGGGAGCAGGTTCCATAACTTCCAATGTCAAATCCGATAAGACACTGGTTGAGATAAAAGATGGCGATACCATTATCAAAACAGGTCTTAAGAAAATGGGCGCAATTCTCGGCAATAATGTTGAGGTAGGATGTGGCTCTATTCTTAATCCGGGAAGCATTATCGGCGCGGGAACCAATATATATCCGCTTTCAAGTGTAAGAGGATACGTTCCGGCGAAGAGCATATATAAAAACCAAAACGAAATAGTTGATAAAAGATAAAAATACTGCCGTAATATTGAGGCATATGGTGTTAAGGACGGGAATCGTAGAAAGCGTATCCCGTCCTTTGTTCATATTTTTATAAAAAAAGCATATAAATGTCTTATATAAAGTGTATTATACGGGGGAAAATAATGAAAAAAGCGGTGTTTTCAATTTTTAAGTCATTAATTATTGCATACATAGTTACAGGGGTTCTGCTTCTTTTAGCAGCACTTCTTATGCAGAAAATAGGACTTAAAGACAATCAGGTAAGGCTCTTTGTTATTCTTATTTACGGTGTTTCTAATATTGTGTCAGGTTTTATTTTCGGTAAAATGAGGAAAAACAGGAGGCTTCTTAACGGGATTATAATAGGAGTGACATATTTTGCTATGTTAGTCCTGATTTCCGCAATAATAAATAAAGGGTTTGAAAATGAACTGGGTAAAAATATAATTTCCTTAGTAATATGTATACTCGGAGGGGCAATTGGCGGAATTATGAGTTGACCGCTTATTAAAATTTGGGTATACTTATAACAAATATTTTTACCTAAGGAGTGTAGTACAATGAGCAATAATGAAATAGAAGCATGTCAGAAAAAATATAAAGAGCTTGAAGCAGGAAAAAGCGGAATATATAACACAATAGGGCGCCTTTATTTTGAAAAATATAAAGATTCTCCGGAGGGTGAATTTGCTGACAGTGTTAACCAGATTAACAAAATAAATGAGGAAATGAAGCAGATTGATCTTAGAATCAAATTTATAAACGGTATTGTGGTATGTACTAACTGCGGACTTGAAAACGGGGTTAAATCGTCTTTCTGTTCCGGATGCGGAACAAGACTTCCACATACATATTCAACAGACGGAATGAGATGCAGCAATTGCGGAGGACTTATTAATCCGGGTCAGAAATTCTGCGGAAGCTGCGGAGCTGCCATTCCACAGACAGAGACAGCTGCGGCAGCAGAACCCGTATCACAGGTTAAGACATGTCCTAACTGTGGATGTGAACTTGAAAATGATGCAGTATTCTGTTCAGAATGTGGTACTAAAATCGACTAGAATCCGGAGGTATACATAGATGGCTGGGTCATCTTTTGGAAATCAGTTTAGAATAACTACATGGGGAGAATCTCATGGTAAGGGATTAGGTGTGGTAATTGACGGATGTCCTGCAGGATTAAGCCTTTCAGAGGAAGATATCCAGAAATACCTTGACCGCAGAAAACCGGGAGTATCGCAGTACGTTACTAAGCGTAAGGAAAGTGATACGGCTAAGATAATGTCCGGCGTTTTTGAAGGCAGGACGACGGGAACACCTATCTCAATCATGGTTCTTAATGAGGATCAGAGATCAACAGATTATTCCGATATAGAGATGTTTTACAGACCGGGGCATGCTGACTATACTTTTGACAGCAAGTATGGCTTCAGGGATTACAGAGGCGGCGGACGTTCATCCGGTCGGGAGACGATTGCAAGGGTAGCTGCGGGTGCAGTTGCCGCAAAGATTCTTAAAGAACTCGGTATAGAAATTACTGCCTATACCCAGTGCATCGGCGGAATTGGAATTGATTATTCAAGATTTGATATTGAAGAACGGGACAGAAATCCTTTTTCGGTTCCTGATAAAGAAGCTGCGGTTTCCATCGAGAATAAGGCAAAAGAAACCATTGAGAATTTTGATTCTCTTGGAGGAATTATAGAATGTGTCGTAAAAGGTATGCCGGCTGGTATCGGTGAGCCTGTATTTGATAAGCTTGACGCACAGCTTTCAAAGGCTGTAATGTCAATCGGAGCGACTAAAGGCATTGAAATAGGTGACGGTTTTATGGTTGCCGAGACAACGGGCAGCGAAAATAATGATGAATTTTATAACGATAACGGTCATATAGCAAAGAGAACCAATCATTCGGGAGGAGTGCTTGGCGGAATAAGTGATGGCAGTGATATAATTTTCAGGACTGCCATCAAGCCTACGCCTTCTATATCATCATTACAAAGTACCGTAAGCCGTAACGGTGATGAGATGCAGGTATGTATAAAGGGTAGACATGACCCCGTTATCGTACCGAGAGCAGTTGTTGTGGTTGAAACAATGACAGCATGTACCATACTGGACCTGCTTATGGCTAATATGACATCCAGAATGGATTATTTAAAGAAAGTGTATGACAAATAATGGAATATAAAGTATTAAAAACAGACGGAAAAGCCAAGAGAGCCGAGATGAAAACAGTCCATGGCACGATACAGACTCCTGTATTTATGAATGTCGGTACCGTTGCCGCCATCAAAGGTGCTGTTTCGACGGACGATCTGCGTGAGATAGGCTGTCAGGTTGAACTTTCCAATACCTATCATCTGCACGTCCGTACAGGAGACAAGCTCATTAAGGAAATGGGCGGTATCCGTGAATTTATGAACTGGGACAGACCTGTTTTAACAGATTCGGGCGGATTTCAGGTTTTTTCACTTGCCAAGCTCCGTAAGATTAAGGAAGAGGGCGTTTCCTTTAATTCACATATTGACGGACATAAGATTTTTATGGGGCCTGAGGAAAGTATGCAGATACAGTCAAACCTCGGTTCCACAATTGCAATGGCATTTGATGAATGTATAGAAAATCCTTCTCCAAGGGATTATGTTCAAAAATCAGTTGACAGAACTACAAGGTGGCTTGTAAGATGTAAGAATGAAATGGCGCGACTTAATTCATTGCCTGATACAGTCAATAAGGAACAGCTTTTATTTGGTATCAACCAGGGCGGAACTTATGACGACATCAGAATCAATCATGCCAAGGCAATAGCCGGACTTAATCTTGACGGCTATGCAATAGGCGGACTGGCTGTTGGAGAGACCCATGAAGAAATGTACAGAATTATTGATTCCGTAGTTCCTAATCTTCCGGCAGACAAGCCGGTATATCTTATGGGCGTTGGTACTCCTGCGAATATACTTGAAGCAGTGGACAGAGGTGTCGATTTCTTTGACTGTGTATATCCTTCAAGAAACGGAAGACATGGTCATGTATATACAAGGTTTGGAAAGCTCAATCTTTTTAACGCACAATATGAGAAAGACGCCAGACCAATAGAAGAAGGCTGCGGATGTCCTGCATGCAGAAGTTACAGCAGAGCATATATAAGACACCTTCTTAAAGCAAAGGAAATGTTAGGAATGAGACTTTGCGTGCTTCATAATCTGTATTTTTATAATCATCTTATGGAGCAAATCAGAGAAGCTATAGATGAAGGCAGATATAGTGAATTTAAGAAAGAGACTTTAGAGAGTCTACAAGGAGGACAGACATCATGATTTTATTAAGTTCAAACGGAGCAGGCAGTATTTTACTTTTAGTAGGTTATATTGCAATTTTTGCAGCTATTATGTATTTTGCAGCAATCAGACCACAGAAGAAACAGCAGAAGAAACAGCAGGAAATGCTTAACTCAATGGAAAAGGGCGACAGCGTTCTTACTACAAGCGGTTTCTACGGAGTTGTTATTGATATAACAGACGATACAGTTATCGTTGAATTCGGAAGCAATAAGAATTGCAGAATTCCAATGCAGAAATCAGCAATCGTTCAGATTGAAAAAGCTGAAGCTTAAGCTATGAACAGAGCACGTTGGTTACATAAATGTGGACCGGCGTGTTTTTTTTATGCTTTTCTTCTCTTATGTGAACATTTATGGTATCATATAAGAAACTTTTATTAATTTATGAGTTTATCAGGGAGGCGTAATATGGCTAAGTCATCAAACCAGAAATTAAAACTTATATATCTTATGAAAATCCTGTTGGAGAAAACCGATGAGACGCACAGCATTACCATGTCGGAGATTATTGATTCTCTGGATGCATACAATATAAGTGCGGAGCGTAAAAGCCTGTACAATGATATAGAAAATCTCAGGGTATACGGACTTGATATAATAGGAGAACAGCAGGACAGAACATTTTCTTATCATGTAGGCAACAGACAATTTGAACTGGCAGAATTAAAGCTGCTTGTAGATTCCATTCAATCCGCAAAATTCATTACAGCCAAGAAATCTAACGAGCTCATTAAAAAGATAGAGGGCTTTGCCAGTAAATACGAGGCATCCCAGTTAGACAGACAGGTATTTGTAGCAGGGCGTGTAAAAACAATGAATGAAAGTATTTATTATAATGTCGACAGAATTCATACAGCCATTGCGGAAAATTCAAGAATAACATTTCAATATTTCCAGTGGAATGTTAACAAGGAGATGGAACTTCGTCATGATGGCGCATTATACGAGGTAAGTCCATGGTCATTATCATGTAATGACGATAATTATTACTTAATAGCTTATGACGGAACATCAGATAAAATCAAGCATTTCCGTGTAGACAAAATGCTTCATATTAATCCAAACGGCAAAGGCAGGGAAGGCAGACAGGTATTTAAGTCACTTGATATGGCAGCATACCTTAGAAGAATGTTTGGAATGTATGACGGAAAACCGGAGAGAGTCAGGATAGAATGTGATAATTCCTGTGCCGGGATGATAATTGACCGCTTTGGCAAAGATGTATCCATGATTAAACTGGATGATAAAAAATTTGCCATAAATGTAGAAGTGGCAGTCAGCAGACAGTTTTTTGCATGGCTTATGAGCCTTGGCAAAGGCGTTACACTTACAGGCCCGGATTATGTTGTTTCGATGATGAAGGAAGAAATTGACAGATTAGTTGAACAATACAGAAAATAAGAACATAGATTCGATATGCGAGGTGTGTTTATTGGACAGCCGGTTAAGCTATAATAGGAATCAGATAAGAGAAATACTCTTACTGATTCCTGTTTTAATATGGGAAAATTAAAAAAATGTCAAATAGGAGGACAATATTATGTTAGGAACAGATGGAAGATTATATGATTCAGATTTTGATTTTGATGAAGACGGAAAGCTTAATGCATACGAGTATTCAGTTATGGATGATTTGGTTTTCGGACATGAAGACGCATGCACAAGTGATGAGACTGAACTAGAAGATGATTTATTACTGGCAGGATTAAATGAGACAGAGCTTGAATGTATGGACGCGGACGAAAGAAGAGAAGCACTGGAGGATGCAGGACTGGATCCGGATGATTATGACTTTGACTAGGCCACAAAGAAAACAGAGTTATTGATATTTCAATGAAAGCAGGTGTTAAGTATGAAGGAAAAAAGTTCTTTTGCAGAAGGATTGGTTTCAATTCTTATATTTATTGCTGTGTTATATATTATCGGTTCGATTGGTAATAAGAAAGAAAGTGATACAGCAAGTTACAGCCACAGCCGGTATTCAAGCAGTTACAGTACTAAGTCAACAACCGGAAGTGGATCGTCATATAACAGCAGTACGAAGAAAAATACAACCGGAACAAGCAACACAAAGAAAAATAATACCGGAACAAGCAGTTCAAAGAAAAACAATCCATACAATTCATACGATGATGGTTATGATGATATATACATGGATGACGATTATGATTATGACCGGTATTATAAAGACAGCGATTATGCTGATGGCGTAGATGATGCAATGGATGATCTTGACGAAGATTGGTAGGAGAAAGAATGCGAAATCAGAAGTTATATGAATCCGTAGGAAAATACATAGATAAGTATTACATTGATAAACATGAAGAAGATGCAGATATTGAGATAGATGAAAGTGCTGTAGAATCGTTTGATGTTGAAAGTATGCAGAAAACGAAAGCAACTGACTCTATGTCTTCGACATTGGCAACAAACCGTAATATAGAAAGTCTTATGGGGCAGATGGATGAGACATTTTCCCAAAGACTATTGCGTCTAATTGATGAGAGAGGAATGACAGATTCTGAAGCATATAATAAAGCTTATGTGGATCGAAGACATTTCTCAAAAATCAGAAAAGATGTGAATTATACGCCAAATAAGAAAACTGTGCTTGCATTTGCAATAGCATTAGAATTATCCATTGATGAAGCGAAGAATCTTCTGAATTCTGCGGGATTTGCCCTTTCAAGAAGTTCAAAGACGGATATTATCGTAGCATATTTCTTACAAAATAAGATATACGATATGTTTGAAATTAATGAGATATTAGATGCTTATGGACAGCCAATTTTTGAGTAGGTGAATCATATGCAGAAAAAGAAGCAGAAACAGCCGAAAATTCATGATGGTGGAAAAAGCATACTTCATGTGAAAAATAGTTCGGGTGGATTTTATAAGGTTAAGAAAACAGGAAGACTCGGAAAGAATTGTGCATACTTTTCTGGCAGCGGAAGATGTTCCAAATATGATAAATGGTGCAGCTCTGCAAATTGTCTTGGGTATGAAAAAAGAAAATAAAGGCTTAGAGATATGAAATTGTCGCCTATCATGCGACCAGCTCTGTTAGTTCCGTAGATATAATGTGATTACAATAAACTGAAGGAGGTCAATTATATGAATAAAGAATTAACAGAACTTGTATTTATTTTGGACAGAAGTGGCTCAATGGGAGGAATGGAGAGCGACACAATCGGTGGATTTAACGGGATGATAGAGAGGCAGAAAAAAGAAAAAGAAAAAGTCAATGTGACTACAATCCTCTTTGATGATGAAGTGGAAATCATTCATGATCGTTTCCCAATTGATGCAGTTCAGCCGTTGACAGATAAAGAATATTATGTCCGGGGATGTACGGCACTTCTTGATGCGGTAGGACATGCAATTAACAAAATTGACAATGTGCAGAAACATTTGCCGGAGGAACATCGTGCCGGAAAAGTATTGTTTGTAATCACTACAGATGGATTGGAAAATTCCAGTACAGAGTTTAATTACAATAACATTAAGCGGATGATTGAAGCAAAGAAAGAATGTGGCTGGGAATTCTTATTCCTTGGAGCCAATATCGATGCCGGTAAAGAAGCAGAGAAAATAGGAATTGCAAGAAACAGGGCTGTCACATACGAGAATGACCATGATGGAATAGCACTCAACTACGAGGCCGTTGGCAGAGCAGTGAGAGGCATTACAAAAAGCAGAAACTGCAGTGTTGAACTTGATGATGCCTGGGCAGAGGATATCGCAGAATATCATGAGAAGGCGGGGAAAAGGTAGACAGTATTACAGTAATCCAAAACAGCTGCAATTCCGTAAACAATGTTTACGGAATTGTATTTGAAAGGTTATTTATAAAGGAGATGGCAATAAGTTGGAAACAAGATATTTTTCAATGGATTATTTAATAAAAAAGGTATCATTTGGAAAGTATAAAGATAAGTATACATTGATTGATATTTTTACTCATGATAATTCATATGCTTTATGGTTATTAAATAATTTTGAGTTTGCTCCGGGATTGAAAAGGGTTTTAAGAGACTCCCTCCACATAAAAGATAAAACTAAAAGGGAAAAATTTTTGCTGGAAATATGGGAAAACTACAATTCAAATAAAATGAATAAACCCCATAAGAAAAGAGAAAATAAAGTTAAAATATCAGAAAAAAACAGGCATTTAGGCAAACCTTTACTTGAAAAAATCTTGCATGAGACTCAAACCGGAAAGGCAAAATGGATAATTGATTTTAAAAATCAAGAGAAAACAAGATATAAGACTTCAATTGCGGGATATGATATTGAGTTAACAAAAACGTGGATTATGGAAAAAGAAACATGTAAAAAGAAAGAAAAATATCATCTTACATGCGTTCATAACGATATATGTTATGAAACCGGACATAATGAATCATTAGAAATAGCTTATTTGGTTGAAAGTAATGCTAAACCCTCAATAACGTGGTTTGAAAAAGAAGAAGATACTCTTATGCAGCAGTATAGCAATGTAGTTCATATCGGATGTGCTGATTTTATTGTCAGAACCAATATGTTCAAGTGTTTTAAACATCATAACGTAGAAGACATAGCGGCAGAGATTACCATTGTTGACAGAAAAGGCAATATTATTCATCCTAAAGTACATGCTACTTATTGTAAGACATGTAATAAATATTTTATTCAACAAAGTACATATGAAGATTTAAAACATAGAGGAATTATTTTGCACAGAATTATTACAAATGAAGAATTTCAATCAGGAAGCTATTTAAATATATCATATGATGATGTATTAGCAGAAGAAAGCATTTTACATCAGATGGGATATAATGTTGGAAAGACAGACAACCTTTCAGATTCGCAAAGATGGATTATCTTAGAGTGTATGGTAGATAATAATATAGCTTCAAAAGGTAAAATTGTAGCATACTTAAATAGTTTTATTATGCGTAATGGAAATAAAAGTAATATGGAGGATTCAGTTGACAAATGGATATGTGATAGAAATCATATCCAAAACTATAAAATCGATTCTGATCGCTGGGTTAAAGTAGGAAATTTAAGTATCAGTAAGTATAAAAACCATTTTATTTAACGAAGCCGTGATTTATGATTAAGTTGATAGAAGACCGGAATTATGCTAAAATTGGTGTAATATAACTAAATTGTAAAGAGGCAGCAAATAATTATAATCGTTTTAAATATTTTTTAGTATATTAAAATTAGTAACTTATTAGTATAAAATTATATTTTGATAATCAAAGAACATTTTGGGAGGAATAAAAGATATGGAATGGAGTTTTCCTAGTACAAATAACGGACAGATTGTAGGTGTTGCCAATGCAGGAATTGAAACATTTCAAGGTGATGGAATAAAGGCATTAATAAGAGAAACCTGTCAGAATTCATTAGATGCCAAAAGAGAAAACGAGGATACAGTGAAAATGGAAGTTAAACAGCATTATATAGATTCTGCTGATATTCCGGGGTATTCAGATTACAAACATATGTTGAAATTAGCATTAGGTTATTGGCAAGATAATAGTAAAAAAGCAAAAAAATTTTTGGAAAAAGCTATTAAAAATATAGAGGAAAGGACAAATGTCGTTTTGCGCATAAGTGATTCAAATACATGTGGATTAACAGAGCCATATAAATTAGGATTTGGTTCATGGAATGCGTTGACTAAGATTGATGGAGGTGCTACTAAGTCTGGAGATACACAGGGAAGTTTTGGTATTGGTAAAAATGCACCTTATATGTGTAGTGCATATAGAATGGTTTTCTATAGGACGTTAAATCAGGATGGAGAACGAGCAGCTCAGGGAATGTCGAGACTGTTGTCATATCAAATTGGTGAGTGTGCATTTACTACTGGAATAGGATATTATGGTAATTCTGATACAAATGGACCTGTTGAATCAATAAAAGAACTTGAAAAACTAAATATTAGAGATGAAATTGGCACAGATATATTTGTATATGGGTTAAATGTTGTTAATACAAATGATGTTAAAGAGGAGGTGTATATTGAAGTATTAGATAATTTTATAATGTCAATTTATAGAAAAATGTTGACTTTAAGATTTGGCAGGGATGATGAGTTGAATTTTGATACATTATCAAAGTTTATGACAGAATATAAGAAAAAAGTATCTGATTCATATAACACATGGTGTGTGTTAACAAGTGATGAAACCAAAGAATATGAGAGAGATTTTTATAATTTAGGGAAACTAAAATTAAAGATATTAGTTGATAGTTCACAAAATTTGAACAGGAAAGTTTTGGTAACGAGAAAATCGGGCATGAAATTATTTTTAATGAAGAATATTTCAAAAACAATTTCATTTACAGCAATACTTGAACTTGATGGAACCAAATTGAACGAGTTTTTTAGAGAAATGGAAACTCCGGCACATGATAAATGGAAGCCGGAAAATCATAGTGATCCTGTAATGGCAAAAAAATATCTTGCTGAATTAAAAGGTTGGATTGTTGATACTGTAAATAGGCTTGGAGAACAAGATTATAATGATATAAATGATGTAGTTGGCTTAGGATCCATATTGAATATGAATGATAATATGAATGATAATGTGGATAAAGCCGAAGGCATAAACAATTATTTAGGCAATGTAGAGAAGATTGAAGTAGAGGTTCCAAATAAAATTCATGGCTATTTTTTTGCTGGGGAAGGAGATAATAATTCAAATAAGAATAATAGAAAGCGAAAAGAAAATGGAGGGATTGATTCTGATGGATCCTCTGATGCAATTAGAGTTCTCAGAGGACATAGAAAAAGAAAAAATGTAAATCAATATAAAGGATTTGCTGATAAAGAAGGAGAGGATATTATTTCGAGAAATATAGGAGAAAGCCGGCCATATCCTCTTACAGATACAAGGATAATAAAAATTGCACCGGGCAAATATAAAGTGTCATATATACTACCGGTTGATCTATCGGCAGGTTACATTGAATTTGTTACAGTTGGGGAAAATGGAAAGAAAATAAAGTTGAACATTGTTGATGCTAAAATAATAAAAAATTGTGATTTTGTATCTGTGGAAAATGGTCAAATCAACTTTAAAGGGATGAAAGGTAATGAAAAGGTTCAGTTAGAATTTTACCTTCCTGAAAAAGGAAACTATGCAATGGAGGTAAAGGTTTATGAACATAACTAATAGACTTTATACATATCCGGTACTTAGTAATGATAAAGATGATTATAAAACATCTTTTTTTGAAGCAAAAGTTACTGTTGAAAGTAGTGACATTAATAATTTTAAATTGAATTTCATTTGTAGAGTTACGAATAAAGAAATTCGTGACTTGATGCTGTATGGAAAAAGTGCAGAATATGTGATTCATATCGAGTGCCCTACAACATCATATAGGAAGGCTATAAAAGGCGACGTTACAGGCACTTTTTCATATCAAATTCCATATAATAAGCTTAATGGTAAGGTAGAAATAGTAGCATTTATACTTGCTACAAAAGATATAAAAGAATTCTATAGCAGTGATTGGAACGAAGATTTTGATGGACTTACTTTTGATATACCTAGGGGTAGTGTTCTTGCTTATGAAAATTTAGACGATTATATTATTTTTAAAGATGACAATGATTTAATGCGTTCATCATCAATATTTTCAGTTTATAGGAGAACTACAGATGAAACAAAGCCGGCAGTGGTAGAATTAAATGATAATAGAATTAAAATCGGGCTTTGTACTAAAGAATATAATTTATACAATAAATATGCTGCAATAGAGGAAACACGTCATATTGTGAATGCCTTAGTTGTGCTACCCGCATTAGTGTATGTATTTGAAGAACTTAGGCAGGTGGATAGTGAAGACGCGTATAAAGATAAAAAATGGTATATATCATTAGCAAAAGCATATCAGAAAAAGGGAATAGATATTAAAACTGTACTAATTGATGAAACAAAAACTTCATACGAATGTGCACAGGAAGCAATGGAATTGCCAATAACAAGTGCGTTGAGTTCTTTGAATGAGGTTATGGACATTAAGGAGGATTAGTTTGAATGAAATTATATATAATGAAAAAGAATGCACTTGATACTTTGAAAAAAGATATGAAAAAATTATACAGTAACTATTACATTGAAGAAAATAATGAATGGATGAGTGAAGCATGTGGCGAAAATCCTTTTATTGAATTTGCAGATATTAAAGATTTTGAATTGGCAGATTTGTCATTACCAAAAGGAAAAATTGAGGCAGATAATTGTAAAATAATATATTCTAATCTGATGAAATATATAACGCCTTCACAGGCAAGTGATGAAAGATTGTGGGCTGGGTTATGTAATGGGACATTTTATGAATATGTAAAGAAAAGATGGGATTATATTGGTGAAATAAAATTTGATGATGACAAAAATATGAGTAATATACTGTCAAGATTTTTTTGTGGGGATAATTCCACACGAAGAGGTTTATATCGTAATACTTTGAGTAAGTGCTGGTGGGTAGGATATAATTTATATGATGAAGAAAATAAGAATCATTTTTGGAGAATTGATTCACTTGGATACAATGATTTTAGTTCAAAAATTTCTGATATTTTTGCATCAAATAATTTTTCATCAAATATAGAGATTATAGACGGGATAATACAGGGAATAAGTTATTTTAGGGAACATGATATTATGCTAAGTGTGAAAGAACATATTAGAATGGCATTGCAATATTTGAATGCGATAGGTGGAAGCATTATATTGGATGGACTTAATAAAGATGAAATTGCTGATTTGGTGATTAATAAAATAAAAACACTTTTAATGGGAAATAAAGATGATTTGGATTTTGATGAGGCAGAGAGTTATGAAGAAAATATAGATGATGAATAGTACTCACACAAGGGAGAAAATTATGGGGAAAAAGCATAATGCATAGTACAAACGAAGGAGGCAAACGGAATTGGAAATAATAGATAATGTCAATAAGACATTAAAAGAAGATTTAACAATTGAAATACATAAGGGAAGTAAAATCTCTATTGCTGCAGCCTGCTTTTCTATTTATGCATTTGCTGAATTAAAGAAAGAACTCAAAAATGTGGATGAGCTTCGTTTTATTTTTACATCACCAACATTCATTAAAGAAAAAGCAAAACGTGAGAAGAGAGAATTTTATATACCAAGATTGGAACGAGAAAAAAATCTGTTTGGTTCGGAGTTTGAAGTTAAACTTCGTAATGAGATGACACAGAAGGCAATTGCAAAAGAATGTGCGGAGTGGATTCGTAAAAAGGCAGTATTCAAGTCAAATGTGACAAATGAGATTATGACGGGATTCATAAATGTTGATGATAAAAGTTATATGACTCTGAATGGGTTTACAACAGTTGATTTAGGATGTGAACGAGGTAATAACGCCTATTATATAATAAATAAATTAGAAGCTCCAATGAGCACAGCATACTTGCAATTATTTGAACAGATATGGAACGATGCGTCAAAACTTCAGGAAGTGACGGATGAAGTGATAGAGAATATTACAACTGTTTATAATGAAAATTCTCCGGATTATCTGTATTTCGTAACACTATACAATATTTTCAATGAATTTCTTGAAGATGTATCAGAGGATGTTCTGCCAAATGAGGCAACAGGCTTTAAAGAAAGCAAGATATGGGGAATGCTCTATAATTTCCAGAAGGATGCTGCGTTAGCAATTATCAATAAACTGGAGAAGTATAACGGATGCATCCTGGCAGATTCAGTAGGTTTGGGTAAAACATTCACTGCACTGTCTGTAATAAAATATTATGAGAACAGAAACAAATCTGTGCTTGTGTTATGTCCTAAGAAGCTGGCGAACAACTGGAATACATATAAGTATAATTACATTAACAACCCGATTGCAGCCGATCGGATGCGTTATGATGTCCTGTTCCATACAGACTTAAGTAGAGAGTCAGGAAATTCCAACGGTATGGAACTGGATATGGTAAACTGGGGAAATTATGATTTGGTGGTTATTGATGAATCCCATAACTTTCGTAATGGTGGAAAAATATCAGGTGAGGATGAGAAAGAAAACAGATATCTGAAGCTTCTTAATAAGGTTATACGCAAGGGCGTTAAGACAAAGGTACTTATGTTGTCTGCCACACCGGTAAATAATCGCTTTGTAGATCTGAAGAATCAGATTGCCCTTGCTTATGAGGGAGAAAGCCGGTTACTGGATGAAAAGCTGAATACCAATAAGAATATTGATGATATTTTCAAGCAGGCACAGACTGCCTTTAATACTTGGAGCAAATGGAAACCGGAAGATAGAACTACAAGTAAACTTTTAAGGATGCTTGATTTTGACTTTTTTGAATTGCTTGATAGTGTAACTATTGCGCGTTCAAGAAAGCATATTCAGAAATATTATGATACATCAGATATAGGAACATTTCCGAAGAGAAATCCACCTATATCAAAAAGACCGGGATTGACAGACTTAAACAAGGCAATCAATTATAATGAGATATTTGAAGAGCTGAACCAACTTAGATTATGTATATATACACCAACTGACTATATCCTGCCAAGTAAATTAGCAAAATATAAAGATGTGTATGATTCAAACCATGTAAAGGGAGGACTTACACAGTCCGGTCGAGAGCAGGGAATAAGAAGATTGATGTCAATAAATCTTATGAAGCGAATGGAGAGTTCCGTATATTCCTTCAGTCTGACATTAAAACGTATCAACGATCTTATTACCGATACCATAAAGAGCATTGCAGATTTTGAACACGGTTATAATAAATCCCCGTTGAATTTGAATGACATTACAAATATGGATTTAGATGGAGATGATCAGAATGATGATGTGTTTGCAATCGGAAAGAAAGTAAGAATAGATATTGCAGATATGGATTATAAGTCATGGAGACGGGAACTTGAAGGGGATAAAGAAATACTGGATTTGCTTCTTACGATGGTTGCAGATATAACACCTGATCATGATAGCAAATTGCAAACATTATTCGATGTGATTGATGAAAAGCAAGAACATCCTATCAATCCCGGTAATAAGAAAATAATCATATTTACAGCATTTGCAGATACAGCTAATTATTTGTATGACACAGTAAGTGTATATGTTAAGAAAAAATATGGATTAGACACAGCTATTATTACAGGGTCAGTAGATGGAAAGACTACAATTAAAGGATTAAAAACAGACCTAAATACAGTATTAACATGCTTCTCTCCAATGTCTAAGGGGAAAAGTCTCTTATTACCGAATGAAAAAGCAGAAATAGATATTCTGATAGCAACGGATTGTATATCAGAAGGTCAGAACTTGCAGGACTGTGATTATCTGATTAATTATGATATACATTGGAATCCGGTGCGCATTATCCAGAGATTTGGACGAATAGACCGAATTGGAAGCAAGAATGAATGTATTCAGCTGGTAAACTTCTGGCCGGATATTACATTGGATGAATATATTAATCTGAAAGCCAGAGTAGAAACCAGAATGAAAATCGTGGATATGACAGCGACCGGTGATGATAATGTCCTGAGCCCGGAGGAAAAGGGTGATTTGGAGTATCGAAAACAGCAGCTTAAGAAATTACAGGAGGAAGTGGTAGATATTGAAGATATGTCATCCGGAATATCTATTATGGATCTTGGATTGAATGAGTTCAGACTGGACTTGCTTGATTATATTAAGACACATCCTGAGATTGAAAAGGCACCGCATGGAATGAATGCTGTGGTGAAAGCAACGGAAGAATTGCCGGCAGGAGTAATATTTGTACTTAGAAATATAAAGAATGAGGTAAATATCAACAGTCAGAACAGGCTGCATCCATTCTATATGGTGTATATGTCAGAAGAAGGAGAGGTAATCATAGACCATCTTTCACCGAAGGAAATGCTGGATTCATTCAGGCTTTTATGTAAAGGGAAAAAGGAACCGGATAAAGAATTATGTGCCAAATTCAATGATGAAACAGACGATGGCAGGAGAATGGAAAAATATTCGGATTTACTTGGAGATGCCATTGCATCCATCATTGAGTTGAAAGATGAAAGTGAGATGGACAGTTTCTTAAGTGGCAAACAGATGAGTTTTTTATCTGAGACTATAAATGGATTAGACGATTTTGAGCTGATAAGTTTTCTTGTCATAAAGTAGGAGGTGTTTACATGTTTGATTTGCCTAAAACATCTGAGATTAGGAAGCCATTACATAAAAAGCTAATCTATGAGAAATATGCAGCAGAATTATCAGGAAATAAAAAAGATAAGTTTGATGCTGATATAAGCAGAATGATTATTACAAATGAAATATCAGAAGCCTCTGTGAATATTAAGGCAATGGAAGAAATATCTGCAATATTTGTACTTCAGGTGGAACTGAAAAGAAAAGAGTATGATGATAAGAATATTATTATGATATCAAAACTTTTTGGTCAAAAGCTGCTGATTGTGTTGCATTATGAAAATGCATACCAGCTTGCAATATATGAGACACGCTTACTAAAATCGGACTGGAAAAATGAAGAAAAAATTTCGTTAAAACTGATTGGTCTTGACTTAGGAAGCGTATGGGATAATTTTGTCACACAGGTTTCAGGCATTAATGTGCAGGCTGGAAATACACTGGCAGAGCAGATAAATGTAGAAGCAGAAAAAGAAAAACTCCGAAAGCAGATTGATGATTTGGAACTTAAGGCTCGCAAAGAAGTACAGTCAAAGAAGAAATTTGAGATGGTGCAGAGAGTTAATTTTTATAAAGAAAGGCTTAAGGATATGCAATGAAGAAAAAGCAGTTAATATGGATAGGTGTAGCTACTTGTGCTAGCATTTTAATAGCGATAATTTTATCTTTTGTTTTGAATGTGTTATTCAAAGTACATTCAGATGGCATTTTTTCAGCAGAGTGGGAAGCTAGAGATGCATTAAATTATGCAGCAAGCATATTTGGTGCAGTCGGTACTATTGTACTGGGTTATGTTGCATATAAGCAAAATGACAAATTACAAAAAATGGAGGATAATAATTATATTGCAAATTTCAGCAGTACTATAATATTGAAAAGCATATATTCAGAACTGGTTAAAAAAAAACCAACACGTATAGATCCGAATGAACATTGTGAACAGATAATAAAAGAGAAGAATTTGCAAGAGAACAAGCCATATGTTGATTATAAATTTACGTGTAAAGCTAAAATAATAGGTGATGTTATTCCTGCATTTATACATATAAAAAAATGTGATATTTCTTATAGCGATGAAACTGAAAAAAGTATGGATGGTTGTATATATGGAATGAATTTATTAAATAATTATTCAAGGCTGGCAATCTATGACCAAAAATATGTTATGTTTGAGATAACATACTTGATTAATTATGAGAAACGAGATGAATTTGAAAAATTATTTGAGCATGATTCATGTATTGTGATAGTTGAGATTGAATTTGATGTTATTTCAATCAAAAATGTGCTTACAAAATATAAGAGTAGAATATATTGTAAGGGTAAAAAAGATTGTAATAAAATCATATGGAGTGATAATAATCCTCAGTTGTTCTTTTATGGACATAATATAGTAAGTATTAACGAATTAAAGATAGCAGGAGATAAAGAAAATCATGGAAAAATTAAAAATGCAAACAGAAAACATAGCCGATAAAAACTTTGAAATGCTTTCCAAAATGTTCCCTAATGCACTTACTGAGACGATTACCGGTTACGATGATGATGGAAAGCCGATTGTAGAGAGAGCAATTGATGCAGATGTGTTAAGGCAAGAGATATCTTGTAAGGTTGTAGAGGGAAAGGATGAAAGATATCAGTTTACCTGGCCAGATAAGAAGAAAGCTGTATTACTTGCCAATACACCGATTAATAAAACTCTGCGTCCATGCAGAGAAGAAAGTGTGGATTTTGATAATACCGAAAATTTATATATTGAAGGGGATAATCTTGAGGTTTTGAAGCTGCTTCATGAAACATATTTGGGCAAAATAAAAATGATTTATATTGATCCACCTTATAATACTGGCAATGATTTTGTTTATGAAGATGATTTTGCAATAAGTATGTCGGAATATTTAGCGAATAGTGGTCAGTATGATGAAGTTGGAAATCAACTAGTGCAAAATACTGAGAGCAATGGAAGATTTCATACTGATTGGCTTAATATGTTATATCCTCGCCTTAAAATAGCAAAAAATCTTTTAACCGATGATGGAACTATATTTATTTCAATTGATGAGAATGAAGTAAATACATTGAAAGACATATGTGATGAGATTTTTGGCAGAAGTAATTTTGTCGCAGAATTAATATGGGCAGCTGGTAGAAAAAATGATTCAAAATATATATCTGTATCGCATGAGTATATTTTGTGCTATTTTAGAAATTCTGATTATATAAAAGAAAATAAAATTATTTGGAGAGAAAGAAAGCAGGGATTAGATGATATTTATGCAGAATATGAGAATTTAAAAAAGATATATGGAACAGATTATGAGCAGATGACTAAAGAAATGAAATTATGGTATAAAAATCTTCCAGATGGTCATCCAGCAAAAGATCATTCTCATTATAACAGGGTAGATGGAAAAGGGGTATATTTCCCTGATAATATTTCGTGGCCAGGCGGTGGTGGCCCGAAATATGAAGTACTTCATCCGGTAACATATAAACCAGTAAAAGTACCATCAAGAGGTTGGCTGACAAATGAAAAAACAATGAAGGAATGGATTGAACAAGGCAGGGTTGAGTTTGGAAAAGATGAAAATGGAGTTCCAACATTAAAATCTTATTTGAAAGATAGGGAATATACTGTTCCATATAGCGTGTTCTATAAAGATGGACGTGCTGCATCAAAGAGACTTGCAACATTGATGGGAGATAAAGTATTTGAAAATCCTAAGGATGAGGAAATTATTGAGAGACTAATAGAGTTTTGTGGTGTTTCAGATGGTGATTATATTTTGGATTTCTTTTCTGGTTCAGGTACTACTGCACATGCATCATTTTTAGCAAATATTATGCAACAAAAAAATAGACATTTTATTCTTGTACAGATACCAGAAGAAATATCAGAAAAAAATGCAACATCAGAGAAAAGTAAAAAGGTGGTTAAAAGTGCTATTAATCTCTGTGATAATTTAGGTGTAGCACATACAATTTGTGAAATTGGTAAAGAACGTATTAGAAGAGCTGCAAGAAAAATATCTGAAGACCATCCATATGCAGTTTTTGATGGTGGATTTCGTGTCTTAAAATGTGACAGCAGCAACATGAAAGATATTTATTACACTCCATCCGAAACCCAGCAATCATTATTTGATACATATGCTGACAATATCAAGGAAGACCGAACACCGGAAGATTTATTATTTCAGGTTATGCTTGATTTAGGTGTATTGCTTTCAAGCAAGATTGAAGAAACAACTATAGCTGGAAAGCAGGTATTTAATGTGGCAGATGGTTTCCTGATAGCTTGTTTTGATAATGATGTGACGGAGGAGACTGTGAAGGCTGTTGCGGAGAAAAAGCCTTATTACGCAGTATTCAGAGATAGTTCAATGGCAAATGACAGTGTAGCAACCAACTTTGACCAGATATTTGCATCAATAAGTCCGGAGACAGTAAGGAAGGTGCTGTAATGGGAAAAAAGTTTGAAGTATCAGAACTCGGAGATATGCTGATTTATCAAAATGAAAAAGGTGATACTAAAGTCGATGTTTATTTTTTTAATGATGATATTTGGATGAGTCAGGCGGCAATTGCAAAAATGTATAATACAACACCACAAAATATTACTATGCATGTCAGAAACATCTATAAAGATGGTGAACTTGATGAAAGCTCAACTTGTAAGGAGTTCTTACAAGTTCAAACTGAGGGAAATAGGCAGATAAAAAGAAATAAAAAACATTATAATTTTCGGATGATTTTAGCAATCGGATATAGAGTACGTTCTAATGTTGGTATTCATTTTAGAAATTGGGCATCAGGAGTTTTGGAGGAATATAGCAGAAAAGGTTTTGCTATGAATGATGAGCGATTAAAGAACCCAAAACAATTTGGAGCCGATTATTTTGATGAATTATTAGAAAGAATTCGTGATATCCGTGCTTCCGAAAAGAGATTTTATCAGAAGATATGTGAAATCTACAAAACATCCATAGATTATAGCAGTAATGATGAAGAAGCTAAATTATTTTTTAAAACGGTTCAGAATAAAATCCATTATGGTGTACATGGACATACTGCAGCAGAATTGATTATGCAAAGAGCGGATGCAACTAAGGACAATATGGGATTGACAGCATTTGAAGGTGCTGTTGTTCGCAAAAAGGATGTAGATATAGCAAAAAATTATCTGAATGAAGAAGAAATGTCAGAACTAAATCGTGTAGTTACTATGTATCTTGATTTCGCAGAAGATCAGGCAAGAAGACATATCCCGATGTATATGAAAGATTGGGAAGAAAAGTTAAACTCATTCTTAAATATGACAGGAAGAGATATTCTATATGGGGCAGGGCATGTATCAGCCGAACAAGCCAAAAAGTATGCATTGGAACAATACCAAATATATGATTCTCATAGGCTTCAGGAAAGTGAAGAACATATAGTGGATGAACTGGCGCAAAGTGTAAAAAATATTAAGATAGAGAAAAAATAACGGAGGTACATGTTTTGAAATTCAATTTTAAAATTCAACAGTACCAGACAGATGCTGTTGATAGCGTAGTGAACTGTTTTAAGGGACAGCCATATATAGACAATGTATCTTACCGTAGAGATATAGGAAATAAAAGAGAGACGCAAGAATATTCGCAGATGTCATTTGTGAATAATTATGATCAGGGAACATTGGATTTTACAGATGATTTTGATGAGTCTGGATTTAAGAATGAGAATCTGCACATATCGTCTGATATGATTTTGTCAAACATTAAAGATGTACAGCAGAATAACAATGTAATGATATCGGATTCTATTGTTGACAGTATGGGAGCCTGTTCTTTAGATGTTGAGATGGAGACCGGTACCGGTAAGACATATGTTTATATAAAGACAATGTTTGAACTGAATAAGCGTTACGGTTGGTCAAAGTTTATCGTAGTGGTTCCTTCCATTGCTATCAGAGAAGGTGTAAAGAAATCATTTGAAATCACACAGGACCATTTTATGGAGTATTATGGCAAGAAGGCCAGATTTTTTGTATATAACAGCAGTAATCTGAATCAGCTGGATTCATTTTCAAGTAATGCAGGAATAAATGTCATGATTATCAATATGCAGGCATTTAATACATCTATGAAAGAAGGCGGAAAGAGTAAGGAAGCCCGTATTATTTATGATAAAAGAGACGAGTTTGGAAGCAGACGTCCGATAGACGTTATAAAAGCAAATAATCCGATTATCATATTGGATGAGCCTCAGAAGATGGGCGGAGATGCGACGCAGAAAGCACTTAAAAACTTTAATCCATTGTTTACATTAAATTATTCCGCTACACATGCGAAACATCATAACCTTGTATATGCTCTGGATGCGGTAGATGCTTATAATCAGCATCTTGTAAAGAAAATTGAGGTCAAGGGATTCCAGGTAAAGAATTTCCGTGGTACGGATCATTATTTATATCTGGAGGATATTATTATATCTCCGAAACATGCTCCAAGAGCCAGAATTGAGTATGAGAAGGACTATAAGACTAAAGGAATTAACCATGAGTCCCGGATTTTTGATGTAGATGATAATTTATATGAAATATCCAATAATATGGAGCAGTATAAAGGGTATCGTGTATCTGAGATTGATCCAATTGCCGGTACTGTTACATTCACAAATGGAGAAGTTATACATAGAGGTGATGTCATTGGTGATGTGTCTGAGAAGGATATGCGCCGAGTACAAATCAGGGAAACAATAAAGTCTCATCTGGAGAAGGAAGAGGAACTTTTTAACAGAGGTATCAAAACTTTATCATTGTTCTTCATTGATGAAGTAGCAAAATATCGCCGGTATGATGAAGATGGCGAAGAAATCCTCGGAGAATATGGTCAGATATTTGAACAGGAATATAACGATATTGTGAACGAATATATTACTGTTTTTGATACACCATACCAAAAGTATCTGAAAGATATTGACGTAAAAGATACCCATAAGGGCTATTTTTCCATAGATAAAAAAGGACATGCGGTTGATAGTGAAGTAAAACGAGGAACAGACTTTTCAGATGATATATCTGCATATGACCTTATCCTCAAAAACAAAGAAAGACTTCTTAGCTTTGCAGAGCCAACAAGATTTATATTCTCCCATTCAGCACTTAGAGAAGGATGGGATAATCCCAATGTATTTCAGATATGTACTTTGAAGCATAGTGACAGTACAACCGGAAAGCGACAGGAGGTTGGCAGAGGATTAAGACTCTGCGTAAACCAGGATGGCTTCCGTATGGATGAACAGAGTGTTGGAAGGTCATTGGTTCATAAAATCAATAAACTTACTGTTATAGCAAGTGAAAGCTATAAGGACTTTGTAACAGATCTTCAGAAACAGATAAAGACAGATTTGTATGACAGGCCAAGAAAAGCATCAGTTGACTATTTTATAGGTAAAACAGTAATGGTTAATGGAAATGCAGAAAAACTTAATAAACAGCAGGCTACAATGGTATATCAGTATCTGACTAAAAATGATTATGTAACAAATGATGGAAATGATAATATTACCGAACAATATCATATAGATCTGGAAAATAATCATCTTGCACCGCTTCAGGAACATTTAGTTGCGTATTCTGAAGGTATTCACAAACTGATTCAGAGTGTATTTAATGATAAGATACTTGATGATATGATTGATAATGGTAATGAAACAAAAGTACCAAGCAACGATTTAAATGATAATTTTTTCAAAAAAGAATTTCAGACTTTGTGGGGATATATCAATCATAAGTATGCCTATACAGTATCGTTTGATAGTAATGAGCTTATAAAGAAAGCGATAGATGCAATAGATACAGAATTGCATGTATCAATGCTGCAATATACAACATCAATTTCAGAACAGAAAGATACATTATCAGCGGACGAAATTAAATCCGGTGATTCATTCAAAGGTGCAAAGTCTGGTACAACTACACTCAAGCATTTTGAAACCAGCCAGATAAAATATGATCCGATCGGCAAAGTGGCAGAGGCAACAGTACTTACCCGAAGAACAGTAGCAGCTATCCTTAAAGGAATCCGTAAGGACAAATTTGACATGTATAAAAATAATCCGGAAGAATTCATTTCTAAAGTTACAAGGCTGATTAAGGAACAAAAGGCAACTATGATAGTTGATCATATTTCTTACGACCAGCTTGAAGGTAAGTATGATAGCGAGATTTTTACCGCTGAGAAACATACAACAATAGAAAAAGCCTTTAAAGCAGAGAAACATATACAGCCATATGTCTTTACTGATGGAAATGCTGATAAGAGTGTAGAGCGTAAATTTGCAGAAGACTTGGACGGAGCAGCAGAAGTATGTGTATACGCAAAGCTTCCAAAGGGATTCTTTATACCAACGCCTGTTGGAAATTATAGTCCTGACTGGGCAATAGCCTTTAATGAAGGAACGGTTAAGCATATATTCTTTATTGCGGAGACTAAGGGAACTATGGAATCTATGCAGCTTAGACCGATTGAGAAGGCAAAAATAATGTGTGCAAGAAGGCTCTTTAATGAGATATCTACAGACAATGTGGTTTACCATGATGTAGACAGTTATCAGAATCTGCTTAACATTATGCCAACAATAGAAAAAAAGATATGATTAAGAAGAGGCACAACACAATGGAAATTAAGAGCATTTTGATAAAGGATACAACAAAAGAAGAACGTATTCGCATTGTACAGGAAGGCCTCAGTCAATGCGGAGGGACATGCGATTTCTGCAATGGCTGCGACAATTTAGGCGGAGGTTCAGTCGATTCCTTTTATGAACCTTATATCAATGGAGAAAAAGAACTTCGCCAGTTAAATGAGGAATACAGAAGCAATTCAGGAATGGTGAAGTAGTAATGCAGATATTTGTGGATGCAGATGCATGTCCTGTGGTAAGCATTGTAGAAAAAATGGCAGAAAAATATAATATTCCAACCACCTTGTTATGTGATACGAACCATGTGTTATATTCGGATTACAGTGAAGTAATTGTGGTTGGTGCCGGTGTGGATGCTGTAGATTATAAGCTGATAAGTATTTGTCATAAAGGTGACATTGTAGTATCGCAGGATTACGGTGTTGCAGCGATGGCACTTGGCAAGGCTGCATATGCTATTCATCAGTCCGGTAAATGGTACACAAATGAAAATATCGACATGATGCTCATGGAGAGACATCTTAACAAAAAGGCAAGACGAGGTTCTAATAAGAATCATATTAAGGGACCAAAAAAGCGTACAGAAGAAGATGATGTACGCTTTGCACAGTCCTTTGAAAGACTAATACTGATGGCAAAGTCAAAAGAAGGTGCTCAGAGTGGGACTATTTAAGAAAAAGACAGTTACAAAGACATATGATAA
>OKUF01000025.1_pt1 | contig 101866 bp, 95 predicted proteins | sample 1606781 | NCBI WGS metagenome assembly OKUF01 (sample SAMEA3882555, study PRJEB24775) | human gut metagenome | biome: human-associated habitat; feature: intestine environment; material: feces | place: Netherlands | collected 2009/2010
CTCACAGATGAACCGAGCATAGAAAAAGCGCAGAGTCCTGCCATGAACCCTGCGCTAAGTTTCTTTAAAATCTTTGATTTAATTTTAAACATAAAGTACATTTCTCCTTTGATTTTAAATTACAACACTTTACTTTTTATTACATCGTTATTTCCGGCTCAGGTTCATCCGCCATTTCCTCATCGGGAGTATTTTCTACCTCAATTTCCGTAGCCTGCATTTGCTCCAATACGATAATGGGAGTTTCAAACATTTCGGAATATTTCTTGATCTGATCATCGGTAAGTGAACAGCTGTCCCATTCGCCGTATTCGTTCATATAATTTCCTGAAACAAAGAAAGTTCCATGTACAAGAACATTTCCCACAATACGATTAGGCTGTGAACCATTAAGCAGGAATTCATCGTTGCACCAAGCAATCGCAGTTTCTTTCGGCTCAAAATATATAGGTTCGATACACCCTCCGACTATTGCCTGCATATCGTGAATATCATCGCCGATTTCCTTTTCATACGGCGCTTTTTCAGGCTCAATAACAAGTATTTTCATTTACAAAACCTCCTCATCTTCATTGCAATAATCCCACAGCGGACAATCACTGCAGTCATCATGCATAGCGCAAGTCCTCTCAATCTCTTCCTCTGAGATACCGCAGTCACGGCGTTCTCTTTCGGGAGCATTTCGCCATATCGTAAGCGTCACTCCGCTATCATCGCACTCCGTTTCTACGCTTACGGGATCGCCGTTTTCATCAAAAAGCCCCGAAAATACGCTTTTTCCGTTGTCTGCCATTACTTGTGCAAAAATTATTTTTTTCATAAAATTATACCTCCAAATTGTCTGTTTCATCGTCAAACAGCGAAAGCTGGCGAACCGCCTGTAATCTCTCGCTTGTATCGTAATTGGATATGAGCAGCTCCGCATACTGACAGCCGCCGTCGTATCTCTGCGCCAGATTATTCAGTCTGCTGATCTCCTCAATGTGAATATTAGGCTTATCCCATATCTCACGGATTTCTGGACAGTCATTGTAGGAAACAAGAAACTTGCCCTTGATATCCATTAGCGAATCCCTGAGCCTAATATGATCCTTGGTTTTAAAACCAACGTCTTTGTAGTAGTTTTCGGTTGCAAAGTACGGTGGATCGCAATAAAAAAAGCTGACAGGGCGGTCGTACTGCCGTATCAGTTTTTCAAAGTCTTTATTCTCAACTGCTACCTTCTGCAATCTCCTTGCTGCCAAGTCTATCATCGGGAAATCCGACCATATTGAATGCGGCTGACTTGCAAAGCTGTCAAGTCCGCTTGCGTAGCTGTATCTAATAAGCTGATAAAACTTCGCCGCCCTGTCAACATCACGAAATCTGCTGAACAGACCTCGCTTGTGAAGACTAGCAATCCAGTCGAAATCTTCACGAGAATCGAGGACATAACGAAGCTTGTATTTCAGCTTATTCGGTTTATCTCTTACACAGCGGTACAGGTTTGCAAGGTTTCCGTTAAAATCGTTGTACACCTCAAAATCCATACCGGGCGGTTTGCGAAAAAGCACCCAGCCTGCGCCCCCGAAAACCTCGATATACCGTTCATAATATGGAGGAAAGCGAGCAAGCACGGCGTCACGCAACGCTTTCTTTCCGCCTACCCATGACATAAAACTGTTCATTTTTTTCCTTTCTGCTGTTTATACCAACAGCAGAAAAGTCGCTTTGCAAGCACCAGATTTTTATCTGCTGTTGGCAAAACAACCTTGTCCTAGCGCGGACGGCGCAATTTACGTTCAAATTTGATATGAACTATACTGCCTGCCCGCTGATTTTCATTTGTTGTATTTTCAACCCTTGATTATCGGGTCAACATAGCTGAATATGATGCGTTTCTGTTCAAGGTAGCCGTTGGCTTTATTGACCTCGTTACACAGCTCCTTGTACTGCCTTTCCGAAAGTACGGGCTTTGTGGCTCTCAGCATTGCTGGAATACTGCCGAGGCAGAACTTGAAGTCAACTTTAGCTTTAATTCTGTTTGTGTGCATTATCCCATCTCCTTGCCATAATATTTTCTCAGCAGAGTGATCACAAATCTTTGCCCTTTTCCTGTCACAAACGTCTGCTGATAGGTCTTTGTCATGGTCGGAGTTTCAAAAACCGACTCCTTTACGGAAAAATATCCTCGGTCGATAAACGCCTGATAGGGGAGATTATTCGCCATAAGAACGCCTTTTCCTTTGAGCCAGCCGTAAAGCTTGTTTCTGCCGACGGGGATATTTTCTGCTCTCGCAAGCTTTGCCATTGCGTTCATGTCGATAAGATTATCGGTATTTGACACCTGATTTGCAAACTCCACCAGTGGCTGATCGTGACGGATACGCTCGTTCAGCTTTCCTATGATCGTCATTTGAATTCGGAACAGGTCACGGTACGGCTCGTCGAGAAACGGGAGGTAGTTTTCTATAAACATTTCTTCGTTGCTGACGTAGCCGCCTGTTCTCCTCAAAGTTGGTAAAATCGTGGCTGTGACCCAACGCCTGAATTCTTTGGCTCTCGGAAGCTTGCTTGAAAGTACCAGACTGTAAAGTCCGCTTTCGTTAATTATCATCGTATTCTGAGTACCCGTAGAACACCCGCCCTGAATCGGGGCGAGTGCCTTATCTTCGTTGTCAACATGAGCGTTAATCGCATTTCTTGGCTTAGAATATCCAAGGCATTCCGCAACATCTTTGCCTACAAACCACGGTTCACCGTCTTTTACGACCGTTCTCACTTTGCCGAATTCCTCGTTTTCAAAGATTTTAATTACCTGTTCCATTTGCGTTTTCCTCCTCGTCAAATTTCAGTAAATTTCTTGCAATAGCTTCAACCACATTTACCGTAATTGAATTTCCTGCCTGCTTGTAGATCTGTGCGTCGGACATTCCTGCAGTTGCGACTTTTTCAAACTGTTCGGTTGTAAAACCTTGAAGCCGCCAGCACTCAACAGGCATCAGACGGCGGATTCTGCCTTTGCGTATCATTCAGAGCCTGTTCCTGAGCGATTTTATGGAACTTATCCACATCGGGGATAACCCCAAGCGTTCTTCCGTTGTCAAATTTACAATGCAGAGTTACTGCATCGTCCACAAATTGAACTATGCCTTTAGTACCTGGTGGAATCGGACGGGGATCGTTATCCATACTGTCAAGGCATATCCGAGTTCCTTCGGGATATCTCTGCCTGAGCATTTCTACCTTCTTTTCGTTGTAAATCATATTCTGCCTCACATCGTCATTCCCATATCGGGTCTTTGGTCATATCATCGGTCTGACTGCTGTTTATTTTTTACTTGATCACCTCCAGTCGTTTTAGATTCCCTTTTTATAGTATATTTGTTATCAAGCCTCCTTTGAAATAAAAAAAGACCGCTTTGTCGTTTATCACATTTCGTGATATTTGACAAAACAGCCTTCTAAACTTTGTGAATGTTTTTTCATAAAAAATCGGCAGGCTTAGAGCAAAATATACTCAAAGTCTGCCGTTATGTTCGATATTTTTTGTTGTGTAGGGTTCGACTCCCTTTTTTTCGTGAAAACCGGTGAAAAGCATCCACGGTTTTACACTAAAATTTTTCGTTTTCTAAACATCAAAAAAGCCCGTAAATACGGGCTTTTTCAGGTGAATATCCATTTGGTATCACCAATATGGAGCTGATAGTCGGACTCGAACCGACGACCTGCTCATTACGAATGAGCTGCTCTACCAACTGAGCCATATCAGCACATCAGACCTAAGTATTATACACCAAAACCACACATTTGTCAACATCAATTCAAGATTTTTTTCAAAGCTTTGCAAAATCCCTATCAAATAGTCATATCATATGTACCTTGTAAGTATAATGTATGAAATAAATACGTTTTCTTTCCACATCGTTATTTTGCACAATAAAAAAACGCTGAAATATGCTTAAACGTTTCAAAATATCTTCGCAAACACCGAATATTCCAACTTTTCCGATCAAATGACTATCATATTTTCATATCAAGACAATATTTTAACAATATCATATGTTACAACACACTTTTCAACAATTATTATTCGAAAACGTTTAATGAATAAAGTTCTTTAATGGTTTTTGTAATTTCACATAACATAATTGTATACAAAAGAAATGTTTATATACATTTTTCACATACCACACAGCCTGGTTTCATATACCCCTCAGAAAACGCAGTGCATTTTCGCAGCTTTTTGATTAGCCTGTCAGTTTCTTTGTAACAAATCGATTACAATTGTCCAAATAGCATTGTTAAAATGCACAAAAGTAAAGTTGAAAAATTGGCTAAACCTCCATAATTTATTACAGAGGGCATAAAAATGTGAAAAAAGACTTGAAATTATGCCGAGAATATTGTATATTTTTATTAACGGAAACGTTTGAGATAAGTTTTCACGGAAAACGTCAAGCGTAAACGTTTAAAATCTACGGAAAGGCGGAAATATCATTGGTTTCCTTAAAAGACATTTCCGTTCGTTGCGGAGTATCCGTCGCAACCGTAAGCAAAGCCCTCAACGGCCATAAGGACGTAAGCGAGGCAACAAGAGAAAGACTTATGAAAGCCGCCAAAGAAATGGGCTACTTCCCAAATTCTCAGGCAAGAGCTTTAAAGACCAACAGGACCTATAATCTCGGGGTCATGTATCTCGACGAAGCAGGAAGCGGTCTTACCCATGAGTTTTTCGCAAAGGTGCTTGACAGCTTTAAGACTACGGCTGAAGCAGCAGGATATGATATAACCTTTATAAATAGAGATGTGGGCAAGCAGAAAATGTCTACATACGAACATTGCAAATACCGCAATGTTGACGGTGTTATCATTGCCTGTACGGATTTTACGTCGCAGGACGTGTACGAGGTGATAAACGGAGATATACCAGTGGTCACGATCGACCACATCTTCGACTGCAGAACAGCGATCATGTCCAATAATGAAAAAGGTATGGAAGAGCTTATCAACTATGTGACGAAGATGGGGCATAGGAAGATCGCTTTTATCCAGGGCAACAGATCGGCAGTAGCCGAAAGACGTCTGGCAGGCTTCTATAAAGCTTGTATGACAAGAGGAATTTCAGTTGATCCCGATTGGATACTTAACGGTGATTATCACAACCCTGATCTGACTTATAAGCTGACAAAAGAACTTCTTAGCAGAGAGAACAAACCGACCTGCGTTTTCATGCCCGATGATTATTCAGCAATGGGAGCTTTCAATGCAGTCAAGGAAATGGGTCTTTCAGTACCGGAGGATATCTCGATAGTGGGCTACGACGGAATAGCTTATTCACAGCTTCTCTCTCCAAAGCTTACGACTTATCTTCAGGACACAGACCTTATCGGTGTAACAGCCGCAAAACAGCTGGTATCACTGATAGAAAACCCACAGACCACCTTTAAAGAGGTGATAACAGTCGACGGAAAGCTGCTGGAAGGCGGCTCGGTAAGCGACATCAACTGATTCAAGGCATTAATTTTCCGCAGAAATGCTGCGGAGCAAATCAAATAAACTAATGCGATTTTAAGGAGGAAAATTATTATGGCAAATCTTAAGAAAGTACTTGCAGGTTCATTGAGCCTCTGTCTGGCAGCTTCAATGTTCACAGCTTGCGGCAGCTCAGATTCATCTTCAGCAACTGATGCTAAGGGCGGCAGCACATCAAAGGCTGGCGACGGCACAGGTATCAACAACAGCTCTGACAGAGTAAACACAGCAGAACTCCACGGTGTAGATTCATCAGAGGATTCAAAGAAGACTCTTACAATTTACTGCTGGAACACAGAGTTCAAGTCAAGACTTGATAAGTACTATCCACAGGGCACATCAAATGAGCTTACATACAACAAGCTTGCTGATGGTTCTAAGGAGATCGCAACGATCAACGGCGTTAAGCTGAACTGGGTACAGGTTGAAAACGAAGGTAACGCTTACCAGACAAAGCTGGACGAGGCTCTTAAGGGTCAGCAGGACAGCACAGAGAAGGTAGATATGTTCCTTATGGAAGCTGACTACGCTCTGAAGTATGCTAACGGCGACGTTGCACTTTCTATTCAGGACCTCGGCATCACAGACGACGATATGTCACAGATGTATCAGTACACAAAGGACGTTGCAACAGATACAAAGACAGGCGAGCTGAAGGGTGTATCATGGCAGGCAACTCCAGGTCTGTTCCTCTACAACACAAAGATCGCTGAGGACGTTCTCGGCACAAGCGATCCAGAGAAGGTTCAGGAAGCTGTTAAGGATTGGGATACATTCACAGCAACAGCTCAGAAGATGGCTGACAAGGGCTACAAGATGGTATCTGGTTTCGATGATACATACAGATGCTTCTCAAACAATATGTCTAGCCCATGGGTAACAGACAACAAGATCACAGTTGACCCACAGATCAAGGCTTGGGCTGACCAGACTAAGGAATACACAGACAAGGGCTACAACAACAAGACTTCCCTTTGGGACGATGCTTGGGCTGCTGGCCAGAAGATCGACGGCGGCGTATTCGGCTACTTCTTCTCAACATGGGGCATTCCTTTCACACTTCTTCCAAACACAGTTGACGAAGAGATCAAGGCTGATGGTTCAAACGCTAAGGAAGGCAACGGCGGTTATGGTCTCTGGAAGGCTTGCTCAGGCCCACAGGCTTACTACTGGGGCGGTACATGGATCTGCGGCGCTATCGACTCCGATAACCAGGATATCGTTGCTGATATCATGAAGGTAATGACTTGCAACAAGGACGTAGCTAAGGCTATCACTGAGGGCGAGCAGGACTACACAAACAACAAGGCTGCTATCAAGGAGCTTATCGACGGCGGTTATACAAACGCATTCCTCGGCGGACAGGATCACCTTGCACTTCTTACAGAGGCTGCTGACAAGATCTCCCTCGAGAACAAGCTTTCTGCTTATGACCAGGGCTGCAACGAGAAATTCCAGGGTGCTATGAAGGACTACTTCCTTGGCACAGTTGATTCATATGAGGCTGCTCTTGAGAACTTCAAGAAGAACATCACAGACCTCTATGGTAACCTTACTTGCGATTTCTAATCGTATAAAAAAACAGTATCTAATTAAATATAGGGGGTGGAGGATATCCCCCCCTATTATTTATTAATCTCACGAAAGGAATAGGTATACTTATATGAAGAGAAAAAGCATAAGCTATGCCAAGTGGGGATATATTTTCCTTATCCCATTCTTTGTAGTTTACATCATCTTCTCACTATATCCTCTGTTCCAGACTTTCTATTACAGCTTTACGGACTATGTTAAGGATCAGGGCTCTATCGGCGGTGGTTGGACAAGACAGGCTGTCGAAGTAACACCGACATTCTGCGGTTTCGATAACTATTCAACTATATTCACATCAGGAAGTGACCTTCTCCAGTCTTTCTGGAATACGATCATCATGTGGATCGTAGGATTTATCCCACAGATCGTTATCTCTCTTATCCTTGCAGTATGGTTCACTGACCTTCGTCTTAAGATAAAGGCTCAGGGATTCTTCAAGGCTGTTATCTATCTTCCAAACGTAATCATGGCATCTGCTTTTGCATTTCTGTTCTACAGCTTGTTCAGCAGAGGCGGTGCTATCTATGATCTTATCAAGGTACCGCTCCTTGAAAGTGTTTGGGGATCAAGAGGTGTAGTTGGACTCATCAACTTCATACTTTGGTATGGTAATACAACAATTCTTCTTATGGCTGCTATCATGGGTGTTGATACATCACTCTATGAGTCAGCACAGATCGACGGTGCAACTTCCAGCCAGACATTCTGGAAGATCACAATTCCGCTCATCAAGCCTATCATGTCATATGTTCTCGTAACATCACTCATCGGTGGACTTCAGATGTACGACGTACCTGCCCTCCTCACAAAGGATAATGGTAACCCTAACGGAAAACTTAAGACCGTCGTAATGATAATCCAGGCAAATAAGCAGGGCGACATCGGTAAGGCGTCTGCACTCTGCGTAATAATCTTTATCGTTTCCGCTGTTATCGGACTTGCACTTATGTTTGCGTCTGCTGACCATGACGGAAAGAAGAAAAAGAAGAAAAGGGGGTAAGCTGAAATGCCAAGAAGTACTGAAATAGTTGGTGAAAAGACAAATAGTACTGGTCTTATCATACATAGGATAATAGCTTATGTTGTCCTTGTTCTTTTGGTCGTTGTTTCACTTTTCCCATTCTATCTTTTGATAATCAACGCAACACGAGGCAGATCACAGGCAGGTATCAGATGGTATCCTGACCACTTCCTCGCAACAAACTTCAAGAACCTTTTCAGCGGTTCAACAGCCGTAGCATACGGAAGCGTATGGCGTTCACTGGCTAACTCACTGTTCATATCAGCTTGTGCTTCATTGCTCAGCGTATACTTCTCAGCACTGACAGCATATGCAACACACGTTTACCAGTTCAAGCTGAGAAAGTTCGCAGATATGTTCATTCTCATCGTAATGATGGTTCCAACACAGGCTTCAGCTATCGGTTTCTACCAGTTCATGAACAAACTTGGCTGGACAGATACTTATATTCCGCTGATAATTCCTGCTGTCGCAGCACCAGCTACATACTACTTCATGAAGCAGTATATGGCATCTGCACTTCCGCTTGAGATCGTAGAAGCCGCCCGTATCGACGGCTGCGGAGAGTTCAAGACCTTCAACAAGATCGTTACTCCTATCCTCAAGCCTGCATTTGCAGTTCAGATCATCTTTACATTCGTAACAAACTGGAACAACTACTTTATGCCAAGACTTATTCTTACATCAAAGAGTAAGTACACAATCCCTCTGGTACTCAACGCAATGCGTTATGCAGGACCACAGGAGAAGGACGTGGGAATGTTCAGCTTGTACATCGTACTTGCTATCCTCCCTGTAGTAATTGTTTACCTTTGTCTTTCAAAGTTCATCATTCGTGGTGTTGCTCTGGGAAGCGTAAAGGGTTAATACGAAGCTTCAAACAGCGTACAGTTTTTCTGTACGCTGTTTTTTTGCCCTATTCATTCCTTACTTCTCTTTCCTATTCACATAAAAGCTTCGTTTGCATACCTTTGCTATTGACCGTTATCTCCATTCTGCTCACTCTTTTCCCATTTACGCCATATCCATTACAAATTATTTTATCCGTGATATCCTCACCGCAATACCCCTCATATGTGATATGCTCCACCAAATACTCCCTCTCTGCAAACTCTATCCTATCTTTAAGCCCGACAACTACATTATTGAGCCACTGCTTATCAAGACCATAATACTTCTCCCTCGTGATACCATGTGGTATAGTTTTACCGCTTGAATAGCTATATCCATACTCCCCGTCCACGTTTTTCATATATATCTTCGACAGCATCATTCTCGTATCAAGCTGTTTGCCGTATTCAATAATACGCTGAGTACCGATATTCACCGAAAGGATACTCAGCGATACATTGACCTGCCTGTCCCCTCTGATATATGCACGCCTGCCGTAAGCCTTGACCGCATATACGCCGATAGCCTCCCACAGTGTAGACTTCTCTTTGATGTTCACATAGTTCACAGTGTCAGTTCCACTCTCGTAGGTTATCTCGCTTGAGGGGCTGTAGCTCTTCATAATATCCGTCAAACTCACCTTAGACCATACCCCGGGTTCAGGCTCGTTCTGCCCCAGCATAAGTGTTATCCCACGGCTTATAAGTTCAAGAACAGTTTTTCCACCTCTCACCCTTGTTCTGATGTAATCCGCAGGGCCGTAGTGCATACGCCTGCTGTCTATATAAAGTGCCACACGCCTGATGTTGTTAAGATTTATGCTGTTATTCAGAACGACAGACGCTCTAAGTTCACTGTATGGCGTATAACGGTCTTTCACAAGCCTTGCTGAAACAATGTTTCTATAGTCCAAATTGCCACTGCCAATAAGTTCAAACCTGATGTATATCTTCGCCATTATTCCGCCCCCCTAAGCTTTATCATAAGGCTTCCGATCATCCTGTCAGGCTGAAAATCCATTTCTATCTCTGAGAGTATGTATCCGCTGTATAAGACCCCGTCTGCCGTGAAATTGATCGCCTTTCCTCCGTTCTCGCTTAGAGCAGCCCAAGCGTAAGCCTTGTCCGACGGAGCGATCCTGCCGCTGAACTGAAATATCTCCGCTGCCTTGCCTGAGATATTTCGCAAAATACCATTCACAGCCTTTGTTTCCTCCTGAATGTAACCTCCGCTTCGCTTAACTCCGTCCATGTAAAATGACCGTGTGCCGATGTCAAGCTTTATCTTTCCCTTTTTACTCACTTATATCCTCCTCACTGCAAATGCCGATACTAAGCTCTGCCTGCCTTTCGAGCCTGTGAAGGGGCAATGTCTGAACTGCGCTTCCAAGCTTTGCGCTCTTTACATTCAGAACCTCGCTTTTTGCAAGCTCCGCCATAACGCTTTCACACTTTTCCTGAAGCTCCTCCATGTCATCGTATTTTCCTGCCTTGCCCATGAGCCGCAGGTCGATATGACATATATACTCAGTGTAGAGCTTTTTGCCGCCCTGCCCAATGACTTCATCGACCACATCATAGCCTTTAAGCCCATAGAAGCCAATTGCTTCCCCACTGTGCAATAGACTGTCAGCCGATGTGTATTCACCCATTGCAGTAAAGCCTGCTCCGTCAAGTATCTTTTTTATCTCTGCCGCCATTTCTGTCCAGACTGTCATGGCTCGTCCTCCTTCCTAATATGCGATAACGGCATTGAATACAAAGCCGTCCTTTGAGAAAAATCTTTCCGCCCTTGAAACTGCGCTGTCACGAAGCTCTCTTGCCGCCTTTATCCTGTTCTCCTCGTCAAAAGCCTCCACCGCCTTGCCCTGTGCCGTAAACATGATCTTGTATTCAGCGGCTTTCAGACAAATAAATCTGTAAAAGACCTCCGCTGCCGCCGCAAATTCGCATATAGCCGTCCCGCCTTCAGCGACCATTCGCTCCTGGTCAACAGCCTTTTCCATTTCGTCAGCACACACCGTTATAAGCCCTGCATACACCTCAGCCGACGTGCTGTCAAGTCCGCTTAGCTCCATGAAATTGCTCTTTACATTGTCCTTGCTTATTACCATTTTCCTGCTCCTTTCAAAAAAAATATACCCGCCCAGCGTCCCTTTTTTCATTGTCCTCTCAGCTTACTTTGTAGTTTTCAGCGTCTTTACAGCACCGCTCGTAAGTACAGAGAAACCTGCAAGCACTGAGCAAACGATCTCGTTGCACTGATTAGTAAGAAGCTTATCGTAGTCCACGATAACATCTCCTCCAAGCACCATTTCAACCGCACTGCTCTGGTCGATGCCCACCGCAATACCGCCTGTGAGCTGAGGGCATTTTACAAGCGTTACACCATATGGCGTCTGAACTGTGCCGCCTGCCATATAGTCGCCAATGCAGTATTTCATCTCGTCCATAGCAAGGATCTTAGCCATAACATCAGGAGTACAGATCATGGTCGTCATGTTAAACTCGCCCATGGAAGCCCAAAAAGCCGCCAGATCAGCGTAAGTAAGCTCACTGCCAATAAGAGTCTGAGCTGTAATACCTCTTGTTATCTCAGTCATGGCAAGACTGTTCACATCTCTGCTTATAGTCGCCCCAAGGTTTCTCAGCACCACGCCGAAAGCCTCAAGCTTCTGCTTCCTTACAGACTCAAAAGAACAGTTAAGACGTCTTGCAAACTTTGTAAGAGTCTTACTGGAGGTGCTAAGTCTGACAGTTGTAATAGGCACATTTCCACCCTCTGCCACAACATCAGTTGAACCTGACTTTGTAACGTTCAGACCTCTGAAATCCACTCCGTCAGTGTATGAAACAGCCGCCGCTACCTTGCCCATGATAGAAGCCTCGTCCATGCCCTGCTTGACAGTGCGTCTTATGTACTCAGGGAAAAGCACTGCCGATTCAGTGGAAATGAAGAATTTCTCCACCTTGTCAGAATTTGCACCCTTTACCTTGATGTCAAAACGCTTGAGCTGTCTTTCAAAAGCGTCAAGACCTTTAAGCTCGGTGTTCTCATAGTTTGCGTCAGGATCAAGCTCAGCCAGCGCCTGTGTGAATGTCTTGCCTGTGATAGAATAAAGTCCCTTTTCAAGTTTGATATTGTTGTACATATTATTTTCTCCTTTTCGATAATTAAATTTGTCCGATTTTTTGTACTGATTTTCGTATCATCGAAAACCATTTGTCTTTTCGGGTGAACACTGTTCGCCCCTACAGTGATGATATCACATTCTGGCATTTAAACCCCTATCTCCACATTGTCATCGCCCCCTTTCACATCTGTCCCTTACATCTTGTAATCCCCCGTGATAAAGCTCTCCCTTTCGGCTTTGTAGACCTCCTCATTCTCAGCCGCCTGCTTTTCAAGCCTGCCACGGAAGTCGATAAGCTCCGTAACTGTCATAAGCTCCGCAAGTTCTTTCACACGCTTTGCACTCATAAAAGGCTTGCAGAAATAGCTGAGCCTTAAAACGTCCTTCTCAAAAGCTTCCCTCGCAAGGGCAAGCTCATAGCTCTTGTCGGTGCTTTCCTGTTTCTCCTTTAAGGCAAAACGCTTCGTTACCCCTGCGTTCACCTGTGCAGGCACTGCCACGAACGACCACTCGTAAGCGTCAAGCGGCTCGTCAAGAATGTGATAACACAGCTTACCGCCGTATTCACCGCCCTTTTCATGGTCACAGCCGCCCTTGTACATATCCGCTCCGCATACAGAGCAAAGCTTCTTTCCCATGGTGCAGCTAACGGATACCTCTTTCTTTATTCCGCCCTGGATCTCGCTTATAAGGTCGCCGTTAGAAGCAGTTCGCACCATGTAAGCCTTTGCCATAAGCCTGCGGTAGACCTCTCCGTCTGTTGTAGTTTTCTCAGGCAGAGTTTCCACCCAAGTGTCGAATATTCTAGCAGTCTGCTTTGAGCTTTTAGGGTCATGGTCGAAAATACCCGTTCTGCCATTAAAAAGCTCCGCAAGCTTCTCCAAAGCGCCTGATGAAAACTTTTCACCATCTCTGTCAATGTCATTGTCACAAAGCGCCACCCTGAAAACAAAGACCTTGTCCTCCGTGAGCGGCTCTCTCGCATAGCCGTTTATCTTTTCAAGCTCCTCGCCTGATACTGTTTCGCTCATTGCATTTCCTCCTTTTTTCTTTCATTCTCTACCCTTTCGTTTTCAAGCTCCGCCGTCTTAGCCTGCGCATTGTAAAGTCTTGACTTTGCCAACGCTTCCTCGTCCTGAAGATTTATGTTGTCCCACTCTATCTCCACCCCACAAGCATATCCGTTAAGCCTTAAAAACGCCTCGCATATCTCTTTGAGTATAGGTTCAAGCAGTCTGCGGTAATATTCAAGCTCGCTTGTGAGGATATCCGATTGCTGTGCAGACATTCGCTCAGTGGTTGACCAGTTCAGCCCAAGCAAAAACGGTGGTATTGAAAGCTTCGCTACAAGCTGTTCCATAAGCTGTCTGACAGGTATCTCCGTGTCTATCATCTGATTGTCAGCGCCTATGACCTTTATGTCCACATCACCCACAGCCACAAAGTCCTGCACCGAGCCGTTTCGTGAGGCTCTCATGCCCCTGCTCCATTCCTGAGCTATCTGCTCTGCACGCTCCTTGGCTCTCGCCCTGTCGCTCTCCCCCTCAGGGTGATAAGTCACCGCATAGCGCACATTTCCTACCCTGTCGAAGTTCTGCCCCATGCACTCGTAAATTCGCATAAGTATCTCGCTCAGCGCAGGCAATCCACGGAGTATGGACACTCCGTCAGGGTGCTTAGGACTAGGATTGAGCGCCGTGTAAAGCAGTTTTTCAGGACTTCTTACCGGTATCTCCTCACCGCTTCCCATGTAAAAAATACGTTTTTCAAAAACGTTCCTGCCCTCACGCACCCTGTACAAAGTCGGGTCGCCAACATATATCCCCTTTACCTTTCCAGTTATGTAATCTGCATATATCCTGCCTATCGCCTTGCCATATGTAAGCAGTGAATCCAGATACATATCCGCAAAAGTGTAAATGGACTTTCCCGACACCCCCACGGAAACCTCTCTGCAAAACCTGTCAAGCTCCACCTGCGCCCTCTCGTCACAAGCCGTGACCTTAAAGCCCCCTGTGAGCCTTATTATCTTGCCGAAGCAAGCGTCGATAACAGGAACATTCGCCCTGAGTGCGTCATAAAGCTCCTGCTGAAAAACCCCCTCAGGCGCAAGCCTGTAATGAAACCCCGACTCTCTGTCAGAGCCTGCCGTGTTCGGCACAAATTCACGGACCTTCTTTCTGAAAATACTCATTTTCTCTCCTTTCTTTCTGTACGTTTTTTTGTACTAATGCTCAACTGTCAGTACAAAAAAGTCGTCCTTTTCACGTCCCAGACATTCTGCTGCAAAGTATCTCATATCGTCCATGGCGTGATCGTTCTCTTTCACAGGTGCGTCCTTTCCTGCCTTTTCGTCCCAGCGGTAAAGATTTATCTCACGAAGCGTATCACGACACCTGCGGTTTATCCTTATCCTGCCGTCCTTTATGCAGTCCGACACAAGCCTGATACCCGAAACAACGTCGTTCTTTGCAGGCTGGACAGTGAATTTTCCATGCCTGCGTATGCACTGTATGAACGAAGCCGCCGAGGGATCGCAAATGACCTTTTCGATGCAAAGCCCGTCGGCAAGCTCTTCAAGCCCCTTGTAATGCTCCTCGTCAGTTTTCTGCATACCTTCACGTCGAGAATCATAGTAATACTCCCTGAGCCTGTACCATACTCCACCACTCTCGCCCCAAAGCCCGAAGCTTGAAGGATTTACAGTGCCGTAATCACAGCTTATTACATACCGCTCGCACTGTATATCACCCTCAAAGACGTTTTTCTCCTCGTCGAACATAGGGTAAACAAGCCCCTCTGCTGCCGTCCATTTGCCAAGCACAAAACGCTCGTAAAACGTCCCCGTATATATCCTGTGATAGCGTTCTATCACCGCCCGGTCAAGGGTCGGATTGTCCTCCAGCACAAAATGTCTGTAGATAAGCCGTTTTTCCTCCGCCTTGTCTATCCACTCTTTCTTGAACCAGTGGTAAGGATTGTCAGGATTGCAGTTGAACCACAGCTTGCTCCCCGCCACCGAACACCTTGCCACAGCCTGCTCTATAAAGCTTCTGGGCATAAGTGCCGCCTCGTCAAGAAGCACCCCCGCAAGGGTCACGCCCTGGATAAGTGAGGGCGAGCCTTCGTCCCTGCCGCCAAAGTAGTAAAACCTGTTTTTCCTGCCGCAAAAGCTCACGTCCATATAGTTCTTTGACGCGACCTCCACAGCCGTCATGCCCATGGCTTTCATATATCCCCTGAGCGCAGGCAGGATATTCCTTTTCAGCGACACGATAGTTTTTGAGCATAGCCCAAAAATGCACTCGTCAAAATTAGTCATCGCCCATGTCATAAAAGACGCCGACAAACAAAAGGTCTTGCCCGATCTGACCGCACCGTCACAGATTATCCCGTCGTAATCACTAAGCTCCCGTGCCGTCCACCATCTGAAAACAAACCTCTGATTTTCCGACAGCCTTGTTATTTTCACAAGCTATCACCATCCCTGCCGTAAATGCTCTCGATAAGTCGCTTCGACTCACCGCCGCCGTCAAGCTGAGGCGCAAGCTCCCCAAGCTTTTCCAAGGCTTTCTGCCTGTCAAAAAACTTGATCTCCAAAACGTTCTTTCCGCTGATCTTTATCTCACTCACATTGAAAAGATCCATGCCCATGATGTCCCTTGCCGTCATGTTCTCAGCGTCAAAAACAAGCTTTACAGCGTCATTCACCGCCCCGAAAGCTATCCTGTTCAGCCCTCGCTTCACATAAGAAAGGGTGTCGCTGTCAGCCTCCTCCAGCTTTTTAAGCTCCGCCTCCGTTTCTGCCGAGTGCAGAAGCTCAAGCCCCCTGTCCTCAGCCTCCTCTGCCCTTGCACCGGTGTGCAAAGCCGCTTCACGAAGATTTCTCAGATAGAAGAAAAATCTCGCAAATCTTTTCTGTTCGCCTGCCATATCGTTCCTCCTTTTTTAATTTCTGCGAAAGATGTACCACCGTATCTTAACGGCTCTCAAAAAACATCTCTCACTTATCCCGAAAAATGCCCCTTTTGTTGCATAAAAAATGCAACAATTGCAGAAATGTTACCAAATTAAATCATTTATCATTTGTTTGCATAAATCGTCCTGCCCAAAACTGTGCAAAAGCCACATACTTTTATGAACAGAAAAACTATTGGTAAAAAGAAATACTTTTATTTTTTGAGCCGTTTCGTACCATCACTGCACCTTATTTCAGACAAATATGTAAGTCATACGAAACTTTCAATATACCTTATGAAAAAAAGTATATATTACTTGACAAAAGCCGAAAAAATAGTACAATAGTAAGTGTATGACACAAATTTGAAGAACAACGCAGGAGGTAAAAATATGAAAATGAGAGGTATCTATTCCTCAGTAACAGATATCAGACGAAAAGTCTTTACAGAGGTGGCAAGACTTGCCTATGAAGAGGGCGATTATGCCGAAAAGATCGCAGAGCTTCCTTATAAGATAGTACCGGGAAGCAAAGCTGTTTACCGTGAGTCTATCTTCCTTGAAAGAGCTATCGTTGAAGAAAGGCTCCGTCTTGCTATCGGTCTGCCCCTAAGACCGATCGAGGAGCATAAGTCTGTGGCTGACGGCATTGAAGAAAGTGCGATCGCAGAAAAGTATTACGATCCACCGCTTGTAAACATAATCAAGTTTGCCTGCAACGGCTGTCCTGAAACTCATTATCATGTTACCGACTGCTGTCAGGGCTGTCTTGCGCACCCATGTCAGGAAGTCTGTCCAAAGGGTGCCATAACCATCAAGCATGGCAAGTCAGTAATAGATCAGTCTAAGTGTATAAAGTGCGGCAGATGTCAGAGCGTCTGTCCATACAATGCAATAAACAAAATGGAAAGACCATGCGCAAGAGCCTGCGGCATGGACGCTATCGGCTCAGACGAAGAGGGCAAGGCAAAAATAGATTATGACAAGTGCGTATCCTGCGGAATGTGTCTTGTAAACTGCCCATTTGGCGCTATCGTAGACAAGGGACAGATATTCCAGCTTATAACAGCAATGAAGAAAAAGAAGAAGGTCATCGCTATCGTAGCACCTGCGTTTGTAGGTCAGTTCGGACCAAAGGCAAGCCCTGAAAAGCTCACAGCGGCAATGAAGAAGCTTGGCTTTGCAGACGTGGTCGAGGTAGCAATAGGTGCAGACCTTTGTTCCATCGAGGAAGCAAAGGACTTCATGAGAGAAGTTCCTGAACATCAGCCATTCATGGCGACATCATGCTGTCCTGCATGGTCAGTAATGGCGAAGAAACTTTTCCCTACCCTTGCCCCATACATTTCAATGGCTTTGACCCCAATGGTACTTACAGCAAGAATGCTCAAAAAGGACGATCCTGACGCTTGTATCGCATTTATCGGACCATGTGCGGCAAAGAAGCTTGAAGCTTCAAGACGTACTATCCGCAGCGACGTAGACTTTGTGCTTACCTTTGAAGAACTCATGGGAATGTTCAATGCCAAGGGCGTAACATTTGAAGACATTACAGATGAAGAAAAGGTAGATCTTTGCGAGGGTACAGGTGACGGACGTGGCTTTGCAGTAAGCGGCGGCGTAGCAAAGGCAGTAGCAGACGTTATCCACAAGCTTGACCCAGAGCGTGAGGTCAAGGTAGTATCAGCGCAGGGACTTAAAGACTGCCGCAAGCTTCTCACACTTGCGAAAGCGGGCAAATATGACGGCTATCTTCTCGAGGGCATGGCTTGTCCGGGCGGCTGTGTAGCAGGTGCAGGAACGCTTCAGGCGGTAGAAAAGAGCACAGCGCTTGTAAACAAATATGTAAAGGACGCACCTTTACAGAACTCTCTCGACTCCAAATACGAGATCAATCTTGATCTTATCACCGAGTCGCATGATGACAAATAAGAGATAGAATTGAAACGGGCAGCGTTATGCTGTCCGTTTTTTTGTACTGTCACTCGCCGTGACGGGCATTTTACGCCATACATTGTGGTATAAAACACTTTTTCACCGCATTTTGAATTCGTATAGAATACTACACATTGCAATTATCACACACCCCCTGATACCCCCACAAACGGCAGTAGGGGCGAACAGTTTTCGCACGTCGAAGAAACAAGCCCACGATTATATCATTGTTGGATAGAACTAAAAACTATCCAATCACATCTTCAGGGTAGCGGCACAATATTCTCCACACGGCACGTCTACACAACATTGTGATAAATTCAAACCTTGCCGTTTCCCGAAACGGGACGTCGAGGGCGCCGTCCCCTACAATTCTACCCCGACTTCATCACGCCGCAAAATCGCTTTGCTCTTTGCAGATTTACGTTGTAATTGGGGATAGGATAGGCGGTGCAGATTTTTGCTCCGTTATTACTTTTGATAAAAAGCACAACTTTTGTGTGCTTTTTATCATTAAATCTGCACCTTGTCGGCTATCGCCGAATGAGGCTCTGCCTCAAACTCCGCTAGGGGCTTTGCCCCTAGACCCCACAAGCCCTCTAGCGCCGGGCTTGAGCGTGCGCTTTATCTCTCGCTTCGCTCGGTGCTTGGGGGCAGCTTTGCTCATTCCTCATTCCTCACTCCTCATTCCTCACTTCAGTTCCCCCTCCGACAATTTTTACACCCAAAACTGTGTTATGTTTAAACTGAGTTTATAAAACCCTATTATAATATCTTTACAATAACAAAAATAGGAGAAAATATATGCTTAGTTTAAAGGACATAAAAAAAGATTATGTCGTTGGTGATTCCACCGTTTCTGCCCTTAAAGGCGTTAGCATTGATTTTCGTGAGAATGAGTTCGTTTCTATCCTCGGCCCGTCAGGCTGTGGTAAAACCACTCTTTTGAACATTATCGGCGGCCTTGACAGATATACCAGCGGTGACCTTAACATTAACGGCAAATCTACCAAAGATTTCAAGGATTGCGACTGGGATTCCTACAGAAACCATTCCATAGGCTTCGTGTTCCAAAGCTATAACCTTATACCCCACCAGACAGTGCTTTCAAACGTTGAGCTTGCTTTGACTCTCTCAGGTGTTTCAAAGTCAGAAAGACGTGAAAGAGCCGTCAAGGCTCTCGAGCAGGTGGGCCTTGGCGACCAGCTCCACAAAAAGCCTAATCAGATGTCAGGCGGTCAGATGCAGAGAGTTGCCATTGCAAGAGCCTTGGTGAACGAGCCTGACATTCTGCTTGCAGACGAGCCTACAGGTGCGCTTGATACTGAAACAAGCGTGCAGATAATGGAGCTTTTGAAGAGCATTTCAAAGGACAAGCTTATTATAATGGTAACGCACAATCCTGAGCTTGCAATGAAATATTCTTCAAGGATAATCAAACTTCTTGACGGAAAGGTCATAGATGATTCCGACCCTCTTGACAAGAATGTTGTGGAGCCTATCAAAAAGCCTGAAAAAGAGCCTACAAAGGCTGACAAAAAGGCGGCGAAGAAAGAGCGCAAAAAGCTTAAAACTTCCATGAGCTTCCTTACTGCACTGTCTTTGAGCCGAAACAATCTTATGACAAAAAAGGCAAGAACGCTTCTTACCTCTTTTGCAGGCTCTATTGGTATAATAGGTATCGCACTTATTCTTTCTATCTCAAACGGCGTTCAGCTTTATATAGATCAGGTGCAGTCTGATACACTTTCAAGCTATCCGCTTCAGATAACAAAGACCACCGCAAGTATAGGCGAGATAATGAACACCATGGCGAAAAACCATGAGGATTCAGCAAATCACGATAAAGACAAGGTCTATTCTCAAAATGCCATGGGCGAGATGATAAACACTCTCATGGAAGAAACAAAGGTCAACAATCTGGAGAAGTTCAAGAAATATCTTGACGATAACAGCGACCTGAAAGATCTTACAAGCGACGTTCAGTACACATACGCCACTACACTTAACGTTTTTACGGAGAGCGACAGCGGTGTAATGCAGGTCAATCCGTCAACGCTTCTTGAAGATATGGGATATATGTCCTCAACTCAGATGGAAGCAATGTCCATGAGTGGCTCAATGGGTGGCATGGGTACTGATGTATGGAGCGAAATGATAGATAATGAGGAGCTTATCGACAAGCAGTATGACGTTATCGCAGGACGTTTGCCTGAAAAGTATAACGAAGTTGTGCTTGTAGTTGATAAGAACAACGAGATAAACGACTATGTGCTTTATTCTCTCGGACTTCTCGACCCAAGCTCACTTAACGGCATAGTAAGACGTGCCATGGCAGGAGAGGACATATCCGTTGACAGCGAACAGCACGTTTACACCTATGATGAGCTTCTTGACCTGAAATTCAAGGCCGTTCCTACACCTGATTTCTATAAGAAAAAAGACGGTGTGTGGGAAGATATGACAGGCGATGAGAGCTACATGAAAAAGGCTGTTGCAAACGGCACAGAAATAAGTGTAGTCGGTATCCTGCGACCTGACGAGGACGCTTCCTCTGCTTCCATAAGCGGTGCGATAGGCTATCGTCATGACCTTATGACATATCTTATCGACGAAGTAGATAACAGCGAGATAGTAAAAGAGCAGATAGCAAATCCTGACATAGATGTTTTCACAGGACTGAAGTTCAAAACGGACGAGAATGTGGCAGATACAGACAGCAGTTCAGAAACCGTTTCCGACAGCACAGCCGATACAGAAAGTAAGGCTGATAAAACAGCAGACAGCTCCGACACAGATAAGAAGGCTGGTTTGGTGGCAGGCGACAGCTCTATGGAGATACCTGAGGGAATGACCGAGGAGCAGTATAAGGCTCTTATGGAGCAGAGCGGTGCTTCCGATACAGGCGAGCTTGCAGATATGGGCATGAATGCCATGGGTTCAATGGATATGTCAGCAATTCAGGGCGGTGATATGTCATCGCTTACCGAAACTCAGAAGAAGTATATAGCTTCACTTTCTGACGAGCAAATGGAGCTTATGAAGCAAATGCTCAAAGAACAGTCCGACACAAATGCGGATCAGCTTGCAAACAGCGGAAAATATTCCACTTCAAACTATGACAACAACATGAAAACTCTTGGCTATTCAGTTGTTGAAGACCCTGACAGCATAAATATCTATCCTGTGGATTTTGCGTCTAAGGAAAAGATAATAGATATTATCGACGATTACAACGACAGTGTTGGAGAGGAAGACAAGATAGAATACACTGACTATGTTGGTCTTATGATGAGTTCTATCACGTCTATAATAAACGCTATCAGCTATGTTCTTATCGCATTTGTTGCAATTTCACTTGTCGTATCATCTATCATGATAGGCATTATAACCTATATCTCAGTTTTGGAAAGAACAAAGGAGATAGGAATACTGAGAAGTATAGGTGCTTCAAAGAGGGATATATCAAGAGTGTTCAATGCCGAAACAGTTATCGTGGGATTTGTGGCAGGTGCATTGGGAATAATTATCTCCTATCTGCTCACAATACCGATAAACATGATAATCGCACATCTTACAGACGTGCCGATAAGAGCTTCAATACCGGTCAGTGCGGCAGTTATACTCATTGCAATAAGCGTTTGCCTGACGCTTATCGCAGGTCTGTTCCCGTCAAGAGTGGCGGCAAAGAAAGACCCTGTTATCGCACTGAGAACAGAATAGTTTATTTTATACCCCAAGGAGGTAATCACTATGAAAAAGCTTACAGCAGAAAAATTGACAACATCATGGGCGCAATGAGTTGTATCGTAACAGGTTTTTGTCTTATGGCTCTCATTATGATGGGACATTGCTGATTTCCTGACATTTCCACAACAAATTCCTATATAAGCTCTGCCCGTCATACCATTTTGGTTGGCGGGCAGTAGTTTTCTTGTGAATTGGTGCGGTATGGCTTAGAATATTCTATAAACCGTCACAAATTTTACACAATAATAGGTTATTATATAAGCAAAGAATATGAATTAAGGCAGCAACACAAAAGGATTGCGTGCAAAGCCAATAGGTGGTTCTTGTGCGGTGCTGCCTGAATAGGAGGGAATAACTATGGCAAAAATTCTTGTAGTCGATGACGAAATTAAAATAAGAGAGATAATCAAAGAGTATGCCGAGTTTGAGGGATATGAAGTAGCTCAGGCTGAGGACGGTATGCAGGCTGTGGAAATGGTGAAAAATCAGGATTTCGATATCATCATAATGGACGTTATGATGCCGAAGCTTGACGGCTATTCAGCTTGCAAGGAGATAAGAAAAATAAAGCAGATACCTGTTATAATGCTTTCCGCAAGGGGCGAGGAGTATGACAAGCTTTTCGGCTTTGAGATAGGCGTTGACGATTATGTTGTAAAACCGTTCTCGCCAAAGGAGCTTATGGCAAGGATAAGGGCGGTGCTTAACCGTGCGTCAGCTTCTCAGCGCACTGAGGACGTTATAAGATACGAGGGATTAGAGATAAACTTTACAGCCCGTGAGGTAAAGATAGACGGGCAGAAGGTTTCCATGACTCCGAAAGAGTATGACCTGCTTTTCTATCTGGTGAAGAACATGAACATTGCGCTTTCAAGAGAGAAACTTCTTGAAGAGGTTTGGGGCTTTGATTTTTACGGTGACGACAGAACTGTGGACACTCACATAAAAATGCTGAGAAACAGCCTTGGAAAATACCGCAATCTTATTGTTACTCTGAGAGGAATGGGATATAAGTTTGAAAAGATCCAGTAAGCTTGCAGAAGTCAAGGAAAAAGTCAGCAATAAGACGGCGGAGATAAAGGCGAAAAGAAGTCTGCGGTCATATGTGTGGATGTATTTTATCTTCTTCACGGCTTTTATTCTTATTCTTATTTGGCTTTTTCAGTATTTTTTCTTGGAAAGATATTATCAGTCGGCGAAGATAAGAGATATTACAGACGCTGCAAATCAGATAATCCAAGCATATGGCACTGACCAGCAGGAGGTAACGAACCGCTCGCTGGCTTTTGACAACAGCCTTTGCATTGTTATTACGGACGAAATGGGCAATCCTATTGTGATGGAAAACAACATGGGAGCATATTCGCATCTTAACAAGATCATAAACAAGGGCTATGGCATCGGACTTTTCAAGATGATATCTCAGCTAAAGCAGTCTGACGATAACTACATCACGAAAATTGCTCAGAATGAGAATTTCAAGAGCAAGGAGATATTTTACTGCACGTCTATCTACACTGATGATTCGGATAAGCAGGCATATCTTTTCATTGAAAGCTCAATAGAGCCTATAGATTCCACTGTAAGCATTATAAGAGAACAGCTCATTTATATCACTATCATACTTTTTGAGCTTGCTTTTATTGTGACTATGTATATCTCAAAGCGACTTTCAAAGCCTATCGTTGACATTACGAACACGGCGAAGAAATTCGGTGAAGGGGATTATACGGTGGAGTTCAATGGTCATGGCTATTGTGAGATAGAGGAGCTTTCCACGGTGCTTAACAATGCCAAGGACGAGATACAAAAGGTATCGGAGCTTAGAAAAGACCTTATTGCGAACATATCTCACGACCTGAGAACACCGCTCACTATGGTAAAGGCTTATGCGGAAATGATAAGGGACTTGTCGGGGGATAATCCTGTGAAGAGGCAGGAGCATATCCAAGTCATTATCGACGAGGCTGACAGGCTTTCAAGTCTGGTAAATAATCTGCTTGAGCTTTCAAAGCTGGAGTCGGGCAATGCGGAGCTTAAACTCACGGACTTCTCTATTGTTGACAAGCTCAATGACTGCATGACTCGATATCAGATACTCATAGAGCAAAACGGTTATGATATCAAGTATATCCCAGATGAGGACAGAGTGATAACGGCGGATATTGCAAAGCTTGATCAGGTAATTTACAACTTTATAAACAACGCTATAAACTACACGGGTGACAATAAGGTCATTCGTATCAAGCAGATAAACAAGGCTGATGTGGTTCGTATTGAAGTAACAGACAACGGAAAGGGCATTTCTAAGGAACTTCTGCCGAAGATATTTGACAGATACTACCGTGACGCAAAGGTAAAGCGTGACGTGGTAGGCACAGGACTTGGACTTTCCATTTGTCAGGAGATACTCAAAGCCCACGGCTTTGCATACGGCGTTCAATCGGAGGAGGGCAAAGGCTCGACCTTCTGGTTTGAAGCAAAGATCGCAAAGCAGGAGAGCAAGACTGTTCAGAAAATGGAGAGCAGGCTTTCGCTCAGCGGGCTGGAGGAGAAATAGGGTAAAATATAAGAGTGCATTATCATGTGGTGGTAATGCACTTTTTTTTATTATATCAGCGTCTGCCATGGTGAAATAACAAAGTTGGGTTTATAAATAATGATCCATGAGCGGCAATAAAAAAACCGCCTTACACAAAGTAAAGCGGATCGGGTGCAGGGGCACGCCCCTGAATTTGTAAAAGTGACACACAAATTATCACCGCGGTGGCTTTGTGCGTTTACAAAAAGCCTTGACGGGAAATGTCCGCCACGGCGAAACAATGGTTGGGTTTTAGATAAAATTGATGAGCGGCAATAAAAAAACCGCCTTACATAAAGTAAAGCGGAATTGGGTGCAGGGGCACGCCCCTGCTGGTGGAGGTGAGGAGAATCGAACTCCTGTCCGAAAGCCTATCCCCACGAACTTCTACGAGTGTATTCTGTTATTGCGGAAAACTCCCGTTCCCTTGCACAAAGGCAAACAGACACGCCTGTGTGTTTGGTAGGCTGTGATACATCACAAGGCTACAGCCGTCGCTTTGTAACGTTCACCACTGATCGACGCCTTTACCAAAGCCGTGGTACTCTAAGGCAAGACGAGCGCTGACTTAAGCAGCAGCTAATTCAAAATTATCGTTGTCGTCTAATTTTAAAACGTACGCCGTTTAAAGAGTGTGCGCTCCTCTACTCGCTTATCGTGCTTCAAAACCCCCGTCGAAACCTTTACACCCCCATGTTAGTTTCGCTCTTTCATGGCACGCTCTATGTCACGCTGTGCAGCTTTCTTTGCCATGTCGTCACGCTTGTCATAAAGCTTTTTACCTTTGCAAAGCCCAAGTGCAAGCTTGACTCTGCTGCCTTTGAAATATAGCGACATCGGGATAAGCGTAAGACCCTCCTGCTGTACCTTTCCGAACAGCCTCAGTATCTCACGTTTGTGGAGCAGCAGCTTTCTCTCCCGGCGTGGATCACGGTTGAAAATATTGCCGTGTTCATAAGGGGATATGTGCATACCCTTGACCCACATCTCTCCGTCCTCGATAGAACACCAACTGTCTTTCAGATTGACGCCGCCGTTCCTTATAGACTTGACCTCTGTTCCCACAAGCTCGATACCGCACTCGATCTGCTCTAACACGAAATAATCGTGACGTGCCTTTCGGTTGTCGGCAATCTGCTTTGTGCCTTTTTTGTCTATCGCCATACTGCTCACCTCCCGTGGAATATTATTATAACACCATTTTGTGCCTTTGTCAACAGGCAAAGAGTTCAAAAAATTGTACAAATGGTCGTAATGTTTAGATTTTTACACATCTCTGTGTGTGCTTATGTGCAAATTCGAGTATTGAAATAGCTTTGATGGTGTGATATAATATTAGGTGTGAGAAATAGTTAGTTGAAAGATGAGAGAAGATCTGTTATGAAAAATAAGAAAATAGATATGTTAAACGGCCCGCTTGTGGGCAAGATCGTTATTTTTGCACTGCCCCTTGCATTGTCAAGTATTTTGCAGCAGCTTTTTAACTCCGCTGACCTTGCGGTGGTGGGCAGATTTGACAGCGACAAAGCCATGGCGGCGGTTGGAAGCAATTCTTCATTGGTGAACCTTATTGTAAGCCTTTTTCTGGGGCTTTCTGTTGGTGCAAACGTTGTGGTGGCCAGGCTTATAGGCCAGGGGAGAAAAGATAAGGCAAACGAGGCTGTACATACGGTGGTGCTTTTGGCGGTCATAAGCGGATTTATCATACTGGGTGTAGGCGAGATACTTGCACCGATACTCCTTGGCATGATGAATGTGCCTGACGATGTTTTAAAGCTTGCAACGCTGTATCTCAGGATATTCTTCTTTGCAATGCCTTTTATAGAGATATATGACTTTGGTTCGGCAGTGCTTAGGAGCAAGGGCGACAGCACCCGACCTCTTTACGCTCTTATCACCGCAGGCGTTATAAATGTTATTCTGAACCTTGTGTTCGTGATCGTGTTCAAAATGGGCGTGGCAGGCGTTGCAACGGCAACTGTTATATCAAACTTTTTCAGTGCCTGCATGATACTTTACTTTCTTACCCACGAGGAGGAAATGCTAAGACTCGATTTCAGAAAGCTCAGGATACGCTGGGAATATCTCCTCGGTATCATAAAGATAGGCTTGCCGGCTGGTTTGCAGAGCATGGTTTTCTCACTGTCAAACGTTGTGATACAGGCGGCGATAAACAGCTTCGGTTCAGACGGTATCGCCGGAAGCACAGCGGAACAGAATTTTGAGTTCATGGCATATTTTGTGATAAACGCTTTCGCTCAGACGGCGACCACATTTACAAGTCAGAATTTTGCGGCTCAGGATAAGGAACGCTGTAAAAAGATATACAGGCTTTGCACCTTTATCGGGCTTGCAAGCTGTCTTGGGCTGAGCTTGATATTCCTCATTGGCAGACACCTTTTTATACAGATCTTCTCAACGGACGAGAACGTTATACACTACGCAATGATAAGAATGTGGTCAGTTTGCCTGCTGGAGCTTCTTACGGGCGTTTACGAGATATCGGGCGGCTGTCTTAGGGGAATGGGTCACTCTATGACACCTGCGGTCATAACTGTGCTTGGCACCTGCGTGTTCAGGCTTGTGTGGGTGAACACGATTTATGCGGCTCACAGAAGCTATCTTATGCTCATGATAGTTTACCCTGTTTCCTGGGTGATAACAGGCACTGCGGTAACAGTGGCTTACTTTATCATACGGCGCAAAGAGTTTGCACAGATAGGTAAACGCAGGGCGGATATTATTTGATAGACAGGCGACAATTCAGATAGACGTGGAAAGGGGCAAACGCTTTTCGCCTCTACAGAAAAAGATAAATCTGCACTCTGAAAGCTTTGAGATTTTCGGAGTGCAGATTTTTTTGAAAAAGTCGCAACTGTCCAAAAAAAGTTACCACAAATGGTTTTTAGTGTGATATAATACATACATCAGGAACGAATCAAGGCAATACCGCACAAGGATTGTGCGCAAGATGCGCCGTCAGATTTTTCGTCAGATTGTGCTAAAGCGACGCAGGAATACTAGCGTATTCAAAGCTGGTAAACCAGCTTGAGAGCTTTGGTGCGATATGGCGGAAAATCTGCAAGCAGATTGCGTACAAAGCCGACAGGCGTGCCTTGTGCGGTATTGCCTTATGACTTCTGCACACTCCTTCTAAATTGTTTAAATTGTGTTTTATTTGTTATCTTATGTTTACTATTGACTCCTTTGTTTTATTTGTTTTTTCATAATACCCCCTTTACTGTGTTCCTGAGAGCAGAAGTCATTTTTTTACCGCAGTTCTTTTTGAACTGCGGTATCTTTTTTTATGTGTTACATAATCTTATAAAAACAGGCGTCATGCTTTTGATACAAAGCCTTTTCGCAGAAGGGGGATAAGTATTCCGCCAATGGAGTTGCCAAGGGACATTATAATAAGGTAGCCAAAGGCTTTAATGCTCCATAAGTCTGCTATGGTAAAGAAATACATATTGGCGACGCAGTGTTCAAAGCCGCTGAGGATAAAGACCACAACGGGGAGAAATATTGCAAGTATCTGTCCCACAGGGTTTTGGATAGTTTTGTAGCCGTCTGCGGCAACGAACATAAGTATTCCGCAGAAAAATGATAGGATAAAAACGCTTGTGATATTATCCCCAAGCTTTATATTGCAAAGCTCTGTGGCTTTGTCGCTTATGGTGGATATGCGCGTTTGGGTAATAAGCAGGGCGGAGAGGACGGCTCCTGCAAAATTGCCGAGCCATATTATGCCAAGCTCACCGAGATAAGAGGGTTTGTTTTCCACTGCGTAGCCGACTTTTCCTGTGAAGAGATTAAAGCCGAAAGACAGTATCATGAAAAGTCCTGTGCCAAAAAGGAATGCTCCCAGATATTTGTTAGGGCAGGAAAGATAGACTGTTCCGCCTATGGCTATCGCCACGCCTGTGAGCAAAGAACGCAGAAATATGTCGATAATTTTCTTCATGTAAATTCTCCTATAACTTTTTTGTGACAAAGCACTGTGTTATTATACTATATTATAATGGCTGTTTCAACAAAAAAGTGGCATTGTTTACACTTATTTTGATTTTTGTTTCCAAGTAAGCCATGGGTAACATGAGCTTTGTGACATATTTCTTGCGATATGGGAGATATGCAATGTGAAGAATAGTTAGAACAGATCCAGCATACTGTCGAGATAAATTTGCTCTCTGACCTTTAGCTGATGTTCAGGTCTTGTCATATAGTAGAGCAGAAATTCAAGTATCAGGGCGCTTCCAAGGCTTCTGCCCTCTATTTTGAAGTTTGAAAAGCCCATTGGGAGATAGATGTTTTGGATATCCTCTATGCCGATAAAGGCGGGGCTTTCCATGGCTTTTGAAAAGCGGTAGCCCTCTGAGGCATTGGGTGCTTTGCAAACATGGTCGGGGCAGTTTTCACCGAGATTTTTGCGGCTGACGTTTTCATAGCAGTTTTTTCGGTCTGCACAGCCTACATAACAGCACTCGTTGCAAAGAAACTCAACTTTGTTTTTCTGCTCAGTGGTGAGATCGGAGAGTTTATCCAGGGCTTTGTTTAGGCGAAAGTCGGGGACTACATAGGAAAAATCGTCACGGTCAAGCTCGTTTACAAGCTGAGAAAACTCGGTAAGGACTTTTGTGGTAGAGGACACAAAATAGAGGTGGGGATAATTCTCTTTCAGATATGAAAGAAGCAGGTCGGAGCATATTATCACACCATTTTGTGGAGGCGGGCTTTGGGAAAACAGCCTGCAAAGCTCGTTGCACTTTTTGTCTGAAAGGTGTTCTTCTCTTAGCAGGGAATTGCTGAAGGTCAGCCGTGAGGAGATGTTGTATTCTTTCATAAGGTCGAGGACTTCTCGTGGAGAATGTTCGCCGAAGCCTGCTCGTCCGCCGCCCCATATGCAGTCGGCAGGTGCGCCATAGACAGAGCCTATTTCGCACCAGTCATAGAAATAATCTCTATGCTCACGGAATATGGGCAGGAAAGCGGTGTAAAGGTCATAAAACTCGAAAAGCCCCGGCAGGTGGTAGTATGCTTTATTGGTCATGTGGGGTCACCTCTTTTTTTTATCATTATAGCATGGCGGGGGTGGGAAGTCAAAGTTATTTTTCCATTACTACTATCTTGTTTGAGATATTGCTCACAGGCTTTATCTTTTTAAGAAGCTTTGGCTTTTCATTCATATCCATTTTTTCTCCTGTGGTGCCATCTGGCTAGTTGTGACTAACTCATCTTTTTTTATGATAGCACATTGAGGGGGGAAATGTCAATAGAGGTGGGGCGGATAGGGGCGTTGGGGCAGAAAAATACCGATACAGAGGGGCTGTATCGGTGGATATATCTGAAGTTAGTTATTGTTATATCAATAATCTCCCAATATCATTAGAATGTCTTTACCGTATTTTAGGCATTTGGCATCACCAAAGCCTTTTATTGATTTTAGTTCTTCTAAAGTTTGAGGATTAGTTTTTATTATCTCTTCAAGCTGAGCATTATTAAAAATGAAATATGGCTTGATTTTTTCCTTAACACTTTGTTTGTAGCGATAGTCTTTTAATGCTTTATATACAGGTGAATTTTCAATGCTGTCAAAATATGTGTTTTGAATTGGCTCTTCCTTTACAGTAACTGTTTTTTCCTCATTGACTTCAAGCTGATATTTGGCAGTATAGTCAGTAGTATTTGGAATGCTGCTTTGCAGAAAGAAATCAGCCAATTCTTTCATTTGCTTATCTGACATATTTTCGTTTCGGCTTTCGTCATTCAGTCTTTTTATATAGCTGTTAAGTCCGTCAACTTTAACTATCTTGGATTTTATATCCTTAGGTGCATACTTCATGTCAATTATGGTTTTTGGATTAGCTAAAACAACTACTGACTTATATGTATCGTCAAAATAATGTTCAAAAATAGCCTTGGTGAGTAAGCCTTTAGTGTTTCGACGCTTTTCTTTTATCATATCCAAATGACGCTGATTTTGAGTTATAGGGCTATATATACCTTCTTTATGATAGCGTTTTCCAAATTGAATGGTTCTAGTGAAATCTCCCTGATTATTAACAGTAATATTTCCATAGAGGTTTTTGCACTCAATTATCAGTATCACTTTTCGTGTGATTACTATATAGTCTATCTGCGTTGTAAGTCCATTTTCTTCAAAGAAAATATCGTGAAGAATATACATAGGCATATGACTGTTTTTCAGCTCAAACATCAATGCCTCTTCGCCTTTTATGCCATAGTAAACAAGTTTTTTGTCCTGTTCTATTTGTTCCTTGACACTTTCAGGTGCAAGCTTTGAATAAAAGTCCAGCTGCTCAAGTTGTTTTTTCGCACTGCTGTCCTCTTTTAGTACCACAGGTTCACGAAGTTTATCAAATAATCCCATATAATTTTCCTCCGATAGTTTTTTAGATAGTGTTATTATACCATATTCCGTATGTCATTTCAAGTATTTTACTTTGCAATGTGGTACAATTATTGTAGTACTACACAGATTAAAAGGGCTTGACTTTGAGGGCTGTTGAAATATTGCGGATAATGTGATATACTGTCAATGAACGAAATACCGCAGCAACGATAGGACGGACAATGTGCTTGTCAGGCTTTCTTCTTTCGCAAGACTAAGCGAGGCTTATCCTAATTATTTTGCGGATATAGGGGGATTTGTTGGCGTTGTAAAGGGGTAGTTGAAGTGAGATACATTACAGAGGTGACGGCAAAATGACATACCATTATTATGGCGACAAAAATGCTGATATTGTTCTTATCCAGCCTGTGGGCGACCATGATATGGCTGAGATAGAAAACGAGGTGGCAGAGATAAAAAAGCTCACGAGTGTGGATTTTCAGCTTATTGCGGTGAAGGTCGATGATTGGAACAGGGAGCTTTCACCATGGGAAGCCCCTGCGGTATTTGGCAATGAGGGCTTCGGCAATGGAGCGGAAGACACTCTGGCGGAGATATTAACGCTTTGCTCGGACAAGAGCAAGAATTATTACATTGGCGGATATTCTCTGGCAGGGCTTTTTGCCTTGTGGACGGCGTTTCAAACGGAGAAATTTTCAGGCGTTGCGGCGGCTTCTCCGTCGGTGTGGTTCCCTGATTTTGTGGGGTATATGAAAGAGAATAAGATAAAATGCGACGCTGTTTATCTCAGCCTTGGTGACAAGGAAGAAAGGACGAAAAATGCGGTCATGTCAAAGGTGGGCAACTGTATCCGTGAGAGTTATGATTTGCTGACGGGGCAGGGTATCGAATGCGCCCTTGAATGGAACAAGGGCGGGCATTTTAAAGAGCCTGCTTTGCGGACAGCTAAGGGTTTTGCTTGGGTGATGAACGGAAGATAGGTGAATGGCAATGGATAAAAAAATTGTAAAACAGGCTTATGATATTGCCAAACTAAGGGACAGGTCGATCAAGGGAACAAAAGAGACAATATATTTTGACAACGCATCTATTGGCGTACATCCAGAGATCATTACGGAAAATAATATTGTTGTTGCAAACTCCAATAATGGTGCAGTGCAGAATATCGTAAATGAGCTTCCACTTACCAAGAAACAAATCGACCAAAAGTTTGTTGAGGAGCTTAAAGGTGCTGACTATTTTTGCAGTATCGCTCTCAAATAAAGCCCGTACTCACAATGGATTCAAACATTCTGAATATGCTTAGAGAACATTTTGGAGTCACTGAAAAATATTTATCAAATTCCGCATCAACGCAGACATTGACTGAATGTTGCCGCTACCCGTGCAAAAAAAGAATTTTACATTGTTGGAGATAAAAAATTATATCTGAATTGCGGCGGTGATACGCTGTTTGACGGGCTTTTTGCGTGGCGGAACTTCTAAATTTGGGATTATAGCATGGCGGGGGTGGGAAGTCAAAGTTATTTTTCCATTACTACTATCTTGTTTGATATATTGCTCACAGGCTTTATCTTTTTAAGAAGCTTGAATATTGGGATAAACTCCGCCATTCCCTCGACGAGGCTGTGGTCTTCAATGTGGCGGAAGTTCGGTAGAAGCTTTGCAAGCTCTTTGCCGTCCTTGACGCCCCATGTGAATTTGGCTTTGCTGCCCTCGATCGACTTTTCTTTCATACGCTTTACCATAGTGGGGCTCATTGTCTCGACCAATACGGTGACGTGGTCAAAGCGTTTGCTTATGACGTCAAAAATCTCCTTTACGTCCGTTTCGGAGAGGTACATAGTCAGACCCTCGATAATGACGATAGCTGGGGCATCGTGCTCGGTTATTTCTCCGCTCCAATCGTCCATTGCGGACATTGCTATCTGGGATATCTCGCCTGATTCAGGGAGAAGCTTTTCTCTCACGGCGATAGTTTCGGGCAGGTCAAGGTTATACCAATGGGTGTAGCCGTTCATTCTGTAACAGCGTGTATCAAGTCCGCAGGCGATATTCACCACCACTGCGCCTTTGTTTTTTGCAAGATACTTGTTCGCAAGCTTATCGAGGACTATTGTCCTTGCCACAACGCCACTGTGCATTGCTGAGTCCTTATCGGCAAGTGAGAAATCATAGTTTATCTTATCTATTATCTCCACGGCTTTTGTATCTTTTATCGCACCCCTTGTTTTGGTTTCCTTTGCACGGGCATACACGGTTTGCAGCATAGTTTCAGGCACGCCTGAGAGCTTTGGTTTTTCATTCATATCCATTTTTCTTCCTCCTGTGGTGTTATTGAGATAGTTGCGACTAACTTACTTTTTTATGATAGCACATTGAGGGGGAAATGTCAATAGAGGTGGGGCGGATAGGGGAGTTGGGGCAGAAAAATACCGATACAGAGGGGCTGTATCGGTGGATAATTATTTAAGAAAAGAATGACTAAATAGAAATTACAGTATGAACGTGATAGGATCAGAGTTCCTTGCATATTGATTTTTTCTCGGCTTAATAGTTATTTTTTTTGAGCTTAATTGAATTTCACCATAAGCATCAAGGCTGTTCGTTTCGGGAAGATCTTTTTCTAAAATCATTGTATCATCCAAATCAAATATTCTTAAAAGCGGGAAATATCGACAGTTATCTAAATATCGTAAGTAAATGATTGCTTGTTTTTTTGAAGCTCTTTTCTCTTTAAACTTTACAAGCATATTTTCTCCTTGTTCTACAGCTTCTGATACGCAGGAGCGGATAAACTCTGAATCATGCTTTGCTGTGCAGAAATACTTTATCAAAACCTGCTCGACAATCTCAATAACCGATTGTATGCAGTCTGAGGTTTCCAAAGTATCAAAAAAAGGTTGACTTATCTCAACATCGTAATAACGAAACCTAGGGAAATATCTGTCTTTGCCTCGTTTGGAGGGGGCAATTTTATCATCTACCATACAGGTTGTTAGATTGACATATAAGTGGTTGAAATCACCCAATGTAAAATCATGTTCCCTTAGTTTCATTGCAATTCTGTGGAGCATAATACTTAGTTCCTTGTTCGCAAATTCATGAGGCAGTGAATTTCCTGCAATGTTTTCTGCTTGACTTCTGTATATACGAATATCTTTGATTGTATTCATATCTCGCTCCTCTAAATCCTTATTTATAAACACTCTTTAATATGGCACATACCATGTTTTATCCTCGTGGGTTATGATATTTATCAGAATAAGTATATCACATTTTGAAGTGATTTTCAAGGGACTGGTTTATTTTGTCAACATAAAACTCACTGTCTGTTTCAAAGCAGTAGGCGCACAGACGTCCACCTGATGCACAGCCACAGTCTATGGCTATGTGTCCGTTGGCTTTGTAGGCTTCGGGTCTGCCGTGGTTTGGGATATTGGCGGTAGGGGTGTGACCTGTCACAAGGAAAGTATTCGGGTCGCTGAAATAGCGTTTTGAATAGTCGGCACGCTCCCAGATAAGCTCGTGGAGGGTATATTCATCAAGGGGCTTATCCTCGCTAAAGCCCCCAAGACCTGCATGGGTGAGGACAAAACGTTTGCCGTTTATGGTGATATCCTCATACATTGAGAAGCTTTTGAGAAACTCCATAAAATCCATGCGGTCGGCTTTGGAGAGGGAGATAAATTCGCTGAAAGTGGGTTTTCCTCCGCTGGTGAGCCAATCTATCAGGTCTAGCCGTTCGTCTTTTGTAAGCTTGCTCACGTCATTTTTTATGAGGTGGCGGAGATTGATATAGGCAAGGTGTTCATGGTTGCCGAACAGCGGGATAACATTATCCCGAGCCATGATGTCGTTATAGATCTCCATAGGCTTTTCGCCCCTGTCGCAGATATCACCTAGGATATAGAGGGTATCGTTTTCAGAAAAGTTGATTTTTTCGAGAAGCTTAATATACTCCTCATAACAGCCGTGGATATCAGATATTGCATATGTCATAAAAGCACCTCGCTGGGTTTTGGGTCGGGTTTCTTGTCTATTCTATTATAGCATACTTAGGGGTAAAATTGGGGAGGTTTGAAAAATTTTTTTACCCATTGGCATAGAGTTCGCTTCAAACTGCATAATGGGGATAAAATTAAGGGAAGTTGAGTAAAAGTAATCGTTAAATATTCCGCACACTATCCGACTTTGCCACTAAAAAATGATAAAATGGACAGAATATGCAACTGTCCAAAAATTGTTACCACAAATCTTAGAAAATATGGTATAATATCAGAAATACAGTTTGGAGGTGTGATTATGGAATCCGGAAAATACAACAGAAACGAGGAAATGCTTGACGATTATATAGGCTACAAGCTGGCAACAGAAAACAGCTCTCAGCATAGTTCGTTCAATCTCAAAGGAATCGTTGTCGCTGTGTTGGTCATCATAGGGATAGCCATGATCTATGATGCCCTGCGCCCCAAATGCGCACACTCAGGCTGTGACAATACTCCTGAAGAAGGCAGTTGCTACTGTTTGATACATGACCCTAAGTATTACAATAATAAGAACAGCTATACTTCAGCATTCACAACTGCTACAACATCACGTCCGAAAACCACTACAGCAAGTAGTTCAGCTACCAGAGCCACCCGTAAGAATACCAATAAAACCTCAACCAGTAAATCTGCTGAGTATGATGCTCATGATTATGACGACCCAGAGGATCTCTATGAGGATCATTATGATGATTTCTATGACTACGAGGATGCAGAGGATTATTGGGAGGAGAATAATTGACTCTTTTTTCATACAAGAAAAAGCACAAATGCAAAAGACGTTCCATTTGGATAAAATGAAACGTCTTTTGTTTGATAATAGTTTTATCGTAGTCCTATAAACAGGAGAATGTAATGTCTACACGGCAGACAGATAAATCTGTGAGATATTGTCCCGTATATTCTACTTTCTAAAATCTCTGGGGCTGCACCCGTAGGCTTCTTTAAAGGCTTTTGAAAAATAGCTGTGATCGTCAAAGACGCAAAGCCCACAGATAGCATTTATCGAGTCAGATGTGTTTTTTATCATATATGCCGCATTGCGCAGACGATAATTTTTTTAGATATTCAAACGGCGACTGTCCTGTTATGTTCTTAAAACACCTCAGCACTTCGCTTTTGCTGACAAATGCCGCTGACGCCAGTTATAGGTAATGGAGAATAGTCTTAATAGGAAAGTGTATATCAATATAGTTTTTTTATGTGGGTTCGGTATAGCTTTAGGCTATGACTAAGATTTTAAGTACAACACCTAAATGACCTGTCCGTAATTATCCTAGCGAAGATAAGCCCCAAAGGCAGAGCTAGTATTATCAGCAGAGCAGACGCAAGCCATGACGCAGATGTTTCAAGGGACATGACGCCCAAATTATAGAAAGCCTTGTAAAGATATAATCCCGGAACCATTATGACTATGGACGGAACGGTTATGGATATTCTCGGATAGCCCACATACTTTTTCAGCAGCGAGGCGAGTATGCCTGCGGTGAATGCCCCCACAAACGCAGCAGCTGCCGGAGGAAATGAAACAAGGTCAACAAGTTCCAATCTCAGAGTGTTTGCAAGTGCACCTATAACTGCCGCAGAGGCTGCAAGCTTGACAGGGCTGTTGAACATAACGGAAAATCCGAAAACCCCGCAGAAACTTGCCGCAAGTCTAAACAGTATGAACTGCCATAAGGTAAGGTGCAGAGGCAAAAAGTCCATTGGCGTAAGGTGCAGGATAAGTGCCATTAACCACGCCGTCATTGTGGCTACAATTATAATGATGAGGGCGTAGGTCAGCCGCTCGATGCCCGAACGCATATCGAGCTTTGAAAGGTCTATGCCGCTTGTGATGAACGGAAAACCAGGTATAATAAAAAGCATTGCACATATGTAGCCTGCCTCATGCTGCATTTTTATATTGAAAAGTATTTTCGCAAGTTCAAACAGCCCTGCATATGAAAGGCACGCCGCCGATACTGAGGCAACTATTCCAAGCACAAGGGTAAGGTGGTGCTTTGTGAATTTGCTCCGCACATAATTGCCAATGCCTGCACCGAAAAATGCACATATCATCTCGGTCAGTCCACCGCCAAGCAGGAATGTGAACGCTCCGCAGGCAAGTGCCGCCGCAAGGCCCAAAACAGGCGGCGAGTAAAGTCCGTGTATCTTTTCGATATCGTCAAGTTCATTGTGGACCTGTTCGCAAGTCAAACTATCGCAGCGGCTGACAAAATCGTTGATGAAATTTTCAAGACGTGTTAGCTTTGAATTGTTTACTCCCGTGTTAGTAAGGCAAAGAGACTGCGAAAAGCAAGCCTCGCCGTCAAAACAGGTGTAGTTTATGGACATAAGCCCGATATCTGCTGTGCAGGTCAGTCCCATACATTCCGACATGGTGTTCATGGAACTTCTCACACGCCACGCTCCCGTTCCGCAGGAGAGAAACATCATTCCCACCCTGCCTATAACAGAGGCTTTTTCTTTTAGGCTTGCCTTTGATACTGGCTCGTCCTTTTCGGCGTCTGTGAAATCGTGCCATGGGATATCCATGTGATTTTTCTTAACTATAGTTTGTGACATTCAGTATCACTTCCGTTTTTAAAGATCAAGGCTGTCTGAGCCTGCTTTTTTCATCATTTCCTCACGGCAGGCAAGCACAATGCCGTCTATCTCGCTGAGGTGCATGAGCATTTTCTTTTCAAACTGATGAACAGGCAGTAAAACTCCGATCTCATCAAATGATTTTCCAGCCTTTTCGCCTGTTTCTTGTCCGTAATAGACCATTGCAGTTGGGGCAGTCTGCTGTATCTTGTGGAAAGTATTCCATATAACATTATAGGTCTGAGCCTCGGAAAGTCCAAGCTTTACAGTGTCAGGCAGGGCGTAAAGTATAAGCACGCCACGTCTTTTGTCAACACGCTTTTCCTTAATGTTCATTCCGTCGGTATAGACCCTCATAAGGTCATATCCGTCTGCAAGATAAAGCTTTGAACGTGGTGCACAGCTGTGGTTTTTGTACACATCACGAAATTTCTCGAACTCATGCTTTGTGACAAGCTTTTTCTTTTCTTCAATGACATCGCCTTCAGGGGTCGTAAGGAGTTCAGGATTTTTTCCGGCTTTTCCGTGAAAACGCTTTGGTATAAGGTATGCCTCTCTCAGCAGATCGAAAAGACTTCTTCCACAAAGCTCCAGCAGAAGTGCACTTATATCACCGTTCGTATATGCGGTCAAAAGCACCTGCACAAGATGTTCTGGGTCAGGATCGGTCTGCATATCGTCGTCGCTAAGGTGATCGTAAAGCACGTTGCTGAGCCTTTGGCAAGCTCCTTCCGATGCCATTATCCTTGAAAAAAACTGTTCGACTTCATTTTCTTTTGGCAAAACTGTAGGCATATTATTATCTCCTTTCATGTATGTCATATCTCAGCATTTGCAAACATATTACACTTTTTCAGTATCATTTTTTGTATCTCTGTAGCGGCGGCATTGAGTTTTTTGTCTGCATTTTCTGCAAGAACGATGCTCCTCTTTGGAAACTCTTCATCAGTTTTCAGAATATAAACATCGCCGCTTTGTGCCATTGGTTCAGGTATAAGACCTATGCCAAGGTTGCTTTTCACAAGCGGCATTATCTGATCGGCAGTTGCGACCTCTATATCCGGCTGAAAATCTATTCCATGCTGGAAAAAGAAGTCGGAATAGAAATCATATGTCCTTGTGTTTCGGTTAAGTGATATTATAGGGTGGCTGCAAAGTTCCTCAAGAGTGAGCGTTCGCTTTGCAAGATCCTTTAGCTTTGTGCTGCATATGATAAGTTCACGGAACTCTCTGAGCTTATGAAAATTCAGCGAGCCCTCTGTGCTTATCGGCGTTGTTACCACAGCGAGGTTTGCAATGCCGCTTTTGAGAGCAGTCAGTGCCTGAGGGGTTGAATGGTTCAGCAGCTTTATTTTTATTCCCGGATATCTTTCATGAAACTCATTGAGAAGTGGCAGCATAACGCCGTGAAGTGCGGTCTCCGTCACACTTATGGTGACAGTTCCGCTTTGCAGGTCGTTGGCTTTTGAGATCTCATCTTCGCCCTCTGTTATAAGTTCCACCGCCTTTGAGATGTGCTCGTAAAGTATCTCTCCCTCAGGGGTAAGCGTGACGCCGTTTTTCATTCGATTGAAAAGTGTGCAGCCAAGTTCCCCTTCGAGTATTTTTATCACCCTTGTGATATTAGGCTGATTTGTGAGCAGCACTTTTGCCGTTCTTGAAAAGCTGCGGTTCTTTGCGGCATAATAAAATATCTTATAATATTCGTAATTTATATTCACTTTATCACTTTCTTGCTATATCAATATTTTATATCTTGCATATCAATTATATATTTGACTTATATATCTGAGATAATTATAATGGAAAAAGGAGAAAATTAAAGTGCATAAAAATATTTTTCTTGTTAATTTTTTATGAAGGAATATGATAAAATGATGTTACGATCAAGAAAACAAATGTCTGAAACCAATATGCTCATGATACTTCTGACCATATCAGGGGGCTTGCAGGACGCATATTCGTATTTTGTGCGAGGTGAAGTTTTTTCAAATGCACAGACGGGAAACATTGTGCTTATGAGCACATATGTCGCAAAAGGCAACTGGCACAGGGCGTTGCACTATCTTATACCTGTGCTGGCGTTTGCAATGGGGATTTTCATAGCAGAGCGTCTGCACGCACGTTTCAAGGACGTGGGATTTATACATTGGCGGCAGATAATAGTTTTCACGGAAATGGTGCTGCTTTGCATTGTGGGGTTTATACCGCTTGGCGGTTCATACGATTTTGTTGCGAATGCACTTTCATCATGTGCCTGTGCAATGCAGGTGCAATCGTTCAGGAAAGTAAATAGTTATCCATACGCAAGCACGATGTGCATAGGAAATATGAGAAGTGCAATGGAATCCATAAGTGCATACATGAGGATAGGGGACAAGTCGCTGCTTAGGAAATCGCTGCAATATTTTCTTACGATATTCGTATTTGCCTGCGGTGCAGGAATAGGCGGAGCATATTCATTATACATAGGCAATGAGTTTATATGGATATCTTGTGCATTGCTGCTTATATGCTTTGTGCTTATGTTTATAAAGAGTGAGAATGATATGATGAGGGAGGATATGTAGGGCACATTTCGGTTAGCATTGTATTATAAAGGTCAAAAGCCGCAAGGTCAGACAGCTTTTTTGCTGGTTTGACTTTGCGGCTTTGATTTTGATATAATGAATAAAATAGTTGCAGACGGGGTAGATAGACACCTTGTAAATGCGGAGGAGCGTAGAATTATGATCGACAAAAAATATTATGAAAAAGCGGCAAGGTACGTTGGGACGAGGCTTTGACAGATGTGATTTTTTTATAGGGATAAATGATTTTGTGAGGGAAATTGAAAAATTTTTTCGCTTCTCCCTTGGACAAACCTGATTTTATGTAGTATAATTATATAAAAAACAGGAGGAAAAACTATGTCAAACTTAACGATCAGATTTTATTCAAATTGCCTGCGGAGATATACCACGTTTAAAATGTACCTGCCATGTGACATAAGGCAGGACTGGGGGCAGACAGATACGAAATACTCGGAAAACAGCACCAAAACGCTTTTCTTGCTGCATGGTTTTACAGGCGACGCAGAAAACTGGGTGCCTGAATATCTTTCGGACAAGTATAATTTTGCGGTAGTTATCCCCTCGGGCGAAAATTCTTTTTGGCTGGACGGACGCTCGACTGGTCATCAGTTCTGCAAATTCGTCGGCGAGGAGCTTGTGGACTATGTAAGACGAGTTTTCAGACTTGCGAAAGACGGCAGTGAAACATACATTATGGGTCTTTCAATGGGCGGATTTGGTGCACTTCATACAGCATTTGCATATCCAGAAACCTTTGGCAAGGTTGCTGCATTATCTTCGGCTCTTATCGTACACGAAGTCGCAGGAATGTCAGAGGGGCAAGGCAATGCCACAGCGAATTATGAATATTACAGAGAATGTTTCGGCGAAACGTCTGAGGTGCTGAACAGCAGGAACAATCCCGAATTTCTTATAGACGAACTTCAGCGAGAGGGCAAAAATATCCCAGATATATTTATGTGCTGCGGTACAGAAGATTTCCTGCTTGAAAACAACCGTGATCTTCACAAATTTCTTGAAAGCAGAAACGTTTCTCATGAGTATTTTGAAAGCAAAGGCAACCACGATATGATTTTTTGGAGTGAGTATGCTGAAAAGGCGGTCAAGTGGATGTTTGAGGAGAAGTAAGAGCGGTGATGTCTTTGCGGTTTCTTATGTGATAATATGAAACACAAGAAACCTCATACAAACTGCACAATATAAAAATACCCTTTGAGAAAGGGATTTCTCCTCTCTCAAAGGGCAGGTTGGCAAACTGGAATTTATCTGTCTCTTTCTTTATTTTTATCAGCATTTGCTCTTCTTTTTATTCTTAATATTAAACTATCAGGACTTTTCTTTTCTTCCGTATTTTTGCCTGCATTAGCTCTTGCTTTTATTCTTGATATCAAATTATTTGTATTTTCTTTTTTATTCTTTTCCATATAATTAACCTCCCTACAAATTCCGATTTGTATTTCTGTTTGTTTTAAAAATGGGCAACCCCGATTGGAATTGCCCATTAATTCTACAAATTATTATGTTATGGTTACTCCAACGTCTTCATCGTAGGGAAATACCCACACCGCCTTTTTATATCTTTTCAAAAGCTCGCAAACCCTTGATTTTACTGGATTTGCGACGTTTTTGCTTTTTACAAAAGTTTATATATTCTCGCAAAACCTACGCCATTTTGGCGTAAAATTGGCGTAGGTGGATATGGTGGAGTGGTGGGATTCTACTATAAAACAGTTTAGATTTTATTGGGCTGAAAAAATTAAACAGCTTTTTTAGAATCTATCTTTCAACTCATCGTTTAAAAGCTTTTCTTTAATGATAATAGTGTTCTGCCATTGATATTCTCGCTTGACAATTCGTAGATCTCATCTAACTCAAGCATTAAGCCAGTGGGATTTCGCCCTATTATTACATATTGGTTTTGCGCATCAAAAGCAATATACTGTCTCATTTTATCGTCCAGCAGAATATCTGCATTATCTATCACAAAAAGTTTGCCTTTTGAATTTTTAATCGAAGCTTTGTAATTCTTTTTCTGGTCAAGATAATTAAAACATCTTATTCTTTTATCATTTGCAGACAGTTCTTCAATAAAAGAATAAAGAGCGGATTTGCCAACTCCTGAGTCGCCTGTGATAAAAGTAACGTTGTAATCGAGATGCAGATCAACGACGAAAGAGGTGTGGGTAGTATGGATCTCTTGCATCACGATCGGTTTAATCTTCATCGCTCCACCACTCCTTCAATTCTTCATAATCATCTATTTCTCTGTATTTCTTCTTACTCTTATCATACACGTTCACTCGTGTCATATCAAATGATATAAGAGGATAATCACAACAGATTTTTCCTTCATCAAGAGAATAGATCATATCAAGAGCATTATCTCCACATTCTCTGATGTCAAAAACCTTATCAGGATTGTACATTATATTCAATACCGTCTTGCAGCCACTGGAAAGCTTATCAGTGTTCAGCGTTGTCCCGTCAAAACGTGATTTAATCGTATACGGCCCGGTCAATTCAGCGTGGTCAATTTTTTCAATTACTCTATTTGCCCTATTATCCAGCATTTGAGCAGTATATTTGTTAAAATAAACATCGTTCAATTTAACAGTTTCTATTGATTTGGGTATCTGACCGTGTTTATATATTGTAATCATTTATTACCTCTCTAACTGCAACATATCTTTTAAAATGGAACACTGATAAATTTGTCTTGCCTTATCTTCTGAAGAAAGCCTGTCTGTATCCAAACCGCAAATGTCGTGCTTGCCATTTCTTGTGTACATTCTGCTTGCGTTTTTATGAAGTTAAAACAATTTTCACGTCAGATTGGTTTTGTCAACGTATATATCCTGTTGCAAACAACGCTGAAAATCCACATCATTAGGATTAACGTAGATGCCCATACAGCCTGCCTCCTTGAAAATATTTGTTATTCCTATTATACCATTTTTCTGCGGGGAAAGCAAGCTGAATCGAAATAACAGCCACACCCTGTGCAATCAAATCAACACAGAGTATGGCTTGTCTATTATTATTCCATTGCATTTAAAATAGAATAAATATTTTGTTCGGATAAATATCCGGAAGGGATATGGCTCTTGTTCTCGTGATACTCAAGATTTGCTCTGCCATTAGTTTCTGCCACCAGCAATGCAGTAAAAAAACGCTCCCAACTGAAATACTCTTCACAATCTATATGTTCTGCCGGGTCAGCCAAAATCTCTTGAACATTATCGTTACGGTCAAAAATCGCCGAGCGAAGAATAAGCCATTCAAAACTCTCCGGCAAAAAAAGATCGATCTTATTATTTGATACAGACCTTAAATACATAAGCTCTTTGATTTCTGAACCAAGTGCCGCAGCGTCGGCTATTACAAGAATACGCTTACCTTTATGCTGTTCCAGTAATTTTACAATTCCGCTCTTTCCGTTAGAACTGATACATTCGAGATCGTGATCTTCAGTTGCTTTCTTAAAAAACTGAAGACCCGACCTGCTGTCTTCAACGATCACAATATCATACGGAAATGCTGATATATCATTTTTTGAAATGTTCTTATATATCTTCTCGAACTTCGGTTTTGCACCATTTTTATGGATCTTCCTGATAGCATCTATACTGTATGGAATTTGCGCCAACGGCTCTCTTGTTACAAGAACATAATAATTATCAGAACCCTGAATCGCTTTTGCAAACTCATAAGAAGATAGAAATGGTGTACTTTCTTCAACAAAAACAATGCTCTCGTGGGTATTTTCAAGAATGGTTTCCCAATTAGCATTTGACAATACAAGGCAAGGTTTACTGCACTTTAAAATTACACCACTTTGTTCACCAAGTTCGGAATAGTTTCTCACCATATTGATGAGTTTCGTTTTTCCAGTGCCACTGTCCCCTGTCAATATCGTTACATTTCTCTCAAGAGTAAAATTAAACGTTATGTGCCTGTTTTTTATTTGTATTTTTATTTTACCCCTCATTTTCTTCACCCCTCAGATATCTATCTGCAAGCATCAAATATTCAATTGGGTCTGTAATCACTTTTCTTTTCCCTTCATTTATTATTTTCACAGAAAAAGACTTTCCAAAGTCCATCAAATGATGCAATGATACCGTAATATCCTTGTTTTCAGCCATTTCAAGCAGATACTTTGAGCAGTTATCTCCGCAATTTGAAATATTGAAGATCTTTTTAGGCTGATTATATATCAGCAGAAGAGTCTTAACGCCCGCTGACAATTCCGTTGAATTAAATTTGCCAAAAATATCGTTTTCTATAAGATCAGGGCCAATTACAGTTGAGTCATCAATATCCTTAATGATCTTTTTTGCAAATGGTTCCATGACCCACATTTTATCATACTGATTTGCATAATAGACCTCAGTATTGTATATTTCTTTAGGGTGTTTTCCAAAAAATATTCTAAGCACAACACCATCTCCTTATAGCTATTATTCACAAGCGAAACGGACGTATACGCCCATACAGTTTGCCTTCTTGAAAAATTTTGTTATTCTCATTATACCATTTTTCTGCAGGGAAAGCAAGCAGGATCGCATAAAAAACAAGCCACACCCCGTGCTGTCAAATCGGCACGAGGTGTGGCTGTTATGTTGATAATAATTTTGTTGTACATCTATAAGTTGGAATTTATCTTTCAGCAGCGATCAGTATAGCTCTGCAAGGCGAACCGTCCGCACCTGATAGATTTAATGGTGCTGCGTTTAAGAAATAAACGCCCTCTGAAACTTCTGCTAAACGTATCCCTTCAAGCAATACAGTGCCAGCTCCTAATAGGATAAGGTGTACTTCCATCGGAGCATTTTCAGGACCGACAGTTTGAGATTCATTACCAAGCAGTAAAATGTTTGATTCAGTAAACACTTTAGCTGCTTCCGCAGAGACCTCTGCATCTCCCTTGATAAGAATTCTCTTTGCCGCTTCTGAATTCTGTTTTTTTCGCTTTTTCAAGTATTTCCGTGGCATCATCGGCAGAAACGATTCCATTATATTCTGCAACATAAGCCATTCCTATAAATGTATCTAAACTTACGGAATCTACAGTTTTTCCGTCTTTGATAAAATGAAACGGCGCATCTATATGCGTGCCGTTGTGAGCGCACATACTAAAAGCCGTCAGGTTATACAAATCGCCTTTTTCCATTGAAGAAATCACCCTTTTTTCGGTGTCGGGTCGCCTGGATATACCTGACAGCCGAAAACCTCTTGAGAAATATCATAGATTTTCATTTCATATTCTCCTCCACAACTTCCGATTTGTATTTCCATTCATAATTATCCACTCTACCTTTCCACTCACCTCGCCAAAAACTTTTGATACTTACTCTTCGGCTTCTCAGGTATCGTCATAATAAGCCTGCCGCTTGCTATCATTGGCTTGACGTACCTTTCCATAACGTAAGCGATCGTCATTCTGCCATTGAAAAACTCCGCTATCTCATTCCTGCTTCTCGGCGTTTTACAGAATTCAAGTATCTCAGTTTCAATGTCATCTATCGGCACGCTTTCGGCGGCGCTGTTGTACAACGTCACCTTGAATACGCCTCTGTCGCTCTCGAATTTCGGTGCAGGCAGACCACTTTCTTCCATTGCATTTATTATCGTGGGTATGCCGCTGTATCTGTTCTCCGTTTCACCGAGTATCTCCATAGCACCCGCTATCTTAGGGTTTCTTGTGTCGGCAGACACTTTTCCCAATCTGTCAAGGGTCATTCTGCCGTAAAGTCCGCCGGGATTTTCTATCTCAAAACGGTCGCTGAACATCTTTATGGTTATAGGCGTCGTGTCCGTGTGGATACTGTAATCTCTGTGGATAAGAGCGTTCAGGATAAGCTCTCTTATAGCAATTACAGGATATTCCGTCTTGTCCGTTCGCTTGCCCGTGTTCGGGTCTATGATAGTCGCAGTTTTCATATTTTTGCGCACGAACACCAAAGCATCATTCAGCATCTGCACAAGTGTTCCGTCTATTCGCTGATTGTCTATAAAACGTTCGCCGACGCTTGCCGTACTGCTTATCTCAGTTCCGGGTACGGACACAGCCGTTATGCAAAGCTGCGGAAAAAACGCCTGCGGGTAGTTTGAGAAAAGCATTATTCCGGTCAAAGTAGGTTTGCCCTCATCAGTAAAGCCTTGCAGACGGCATATTTCCTCATTTGAAAGCTCGGCAAGATTGGGCTTTTTGCTTTTCAGCAGGTCAAAATAGAGCTTGAATGTGTTGGTCTGAATGTCCTTTTCAAAGGCTCTTTCGCAAGTTCTCAGCTCGTCGTGAATGCTTTTTTTGAAAGCCTCATAGCTGTAAACCTCATATTCCGTCATAAGTCTGTCAGCGTCGCCCGACCTGACATATGAGCCTTTCAGCCTGCCTACACCGCTGTAAAAGCAGGGTTTGTCAGCATTATCTATCTCCTGTATCTCGGCAGACACGACAGTTTTCCCGTCGATAGATGCAACGGAAAACAGCGGTCTTATCACAGGCGTCATTTGCTGACACTGCGCCTCGACTTTTTTCATAAGGTCAGCGGCATCATAAACTCCGCAGACCTCGTACCCGTCATTTTCATCTACGCCGAAAATAATAACGCCTCCGCCCGACTGATTTGAAAAAGAGGACAGCGAATCACGCACCTTAGGGCAGCCCTTATTTGCCGCTTTTATCTCTATCTTGTTGCTCTCGCTGCAAACAAGCTGTATTTGTTTCACCATATCTACAAGTTCATTATCCAGCATTTTATCGCCTCCATAATATAATTATACTGATTTTATTAGAATTTGTCAAGATTAAATTCTTATAAAATTGTAATTTGTCTTATAAAAGTCTAATAAAAGCCGTATAAAATGAGGCAATGGCTTATAAATTGATACGGGAGTACAAAAATCTTTATAAATGGCTGTTAAACGTAGGTTAATGTAGATTTGTATATTGTATCAATTCCACAAAAACAATTATCACATTTGCATACAAGAAATTTAGCAAGTTCCTCAGGCGAGGCTTGACACAATGGTCCTATAGTCACCGATTTTATGGCCTTAAATAGTTCTGAGCCTAATTCAAGTTTCCTGTAAGGGATTAATCGATTTTTATTTGTTCTATAATCAACAGGAGAGATTTTTATATTATTTTCTAAATAATATATATTTCCCATATATTGTTTCAAGCCCGTTGCTCCAATATGTATATCATCAAATACATATTGCTTTATAGCATCATCACTTAATGAATCATATAAACCAATTCGAAATTCATTTTCCGCTAAAAAAGCAGGATTTTTTACTTTAGCTCTTTTAAGCCCTATTTGACTTTTTACTTCACGAGTAAATTCAACTGAGTCTGTTATCAAACTATGCTCATTTTTTATTGAAATCAATTTTTCTGAAATAAAAGAGTGTAATTCTTCCTTTGCCTTATAAGTTACATTTTCAGCGAAAAATCCCTCTTTTACCAACCCTTCAAAAAATGATTTATCAAATCCTATACATATACCTTTACCATCATCACCATAAGCACGCCACGGGTTTAAATCATCTCGTATATTTGAAAAACAACAAATAAAGCACACATTAGCATATAATTCAGAAAGCCTCGCCATATATTTTTTCATATAATCATCGCTTTCAATATTTGCTTTTTCTTCATCTGATAAACCGTCATATAAGTTTTTCATTTCTGTCTCAAAAACATCTAAAAAATATTTTTCTTCTGAACTATCATTCATATAATGATAGTCTGACATAAATAAAACTTTGTTCTCCACAATAAGACGAAATGTTTCAAGGCTGCAATAATGATAAACTTGGTTTTCAAAAGGTGTTTTTTCTGTGATTTTTATACACATAGCATTTCACCACTTCCTACATTTATAGTTAAATCAAATTCTCTTCACATTCAGCGATCCACCTATCCAGTAACTTCACTTAATTCTCAGAACATAGAAGATTTATAACTTAGTCCAACTTCAATGCAATCTTTGAAATATTTGTTATCCTTATTATAGCATTTTTCTGTGTGTATGGCAATGGTGCAGTGAAGAAATCACAAAATATATTTCTGATAATTTGCCTTATGCCTACTGCGAGCAGATCGGCAAGGAAATTCGGGATATTTCGGACGAGATACCGTTTGAGATTCCTGAGAGTTGGGAGTGGGTAAGGTTAGGGATTATAAGCACCTACAATCAAGCCAAACAGAAGATAAATGCTAAAGATGCAGATGTTTCGATATGGGGACTTGACCTTGAGGATTTAGAAAAAGGCGGTAGGCTACTTGTAAAAAAGACCGTTGGTGAGAGAAAAGCTGTTGGAGACAAAACCATTTTTACCAAGGGTGATGTTCTATACAGCAAACTCCGACCGTACCTCTTGAAAATACTCGTTGCTCCTGATAGTGGGATTTGCACTCCTGAAATAGTACCCTTTACAGTATATGGTGGAATTTCTGCTGAATATATCGTGAATTTCTTAAAATCGCCCTATGTTGACGGGCTTGTAAATGGAGAAACCTATGGAATAAAAATGCCGAGGGCAGGAACAGATACAATGATAAGTTTGCTTGTACCCCTGCCGCCCCTCTCCGAGCAGCATCGCATAGTAGCCAAGATAGAAGAACTCCTCCCATACATCGAAAGATACGGCAAGGCAGAAGAACACCTCACCACCCTCAACACCACATTCCCCGAAGCCCTGAAAAAGTCTATCCTGCAAGAAGCAGTACAGGGCAAGCTCGTTCCGCAGAACCCCGATGATGAGCCTGCAAGCGTACTGCTGGAGCGTATCAGAGCTGAAAAGCAGGCACTTATCAAGGCAGGCAAGATCAAGAAAGACAAGCACGAATCGGTCATCGTAACAAGGGATAAAATTCCTTATGAGATCATCGACGGAAAAGAGCGGTGTATCGCCGATGAAGTGCCGTTTGAGATTCCGGATAGTTGGTGCTGGTGTAGGCTGGGAACGATATTTCAGCATAACACAGGCAAGACTCTTAATTCCTCAAATCATCAAGGAACAATGATGCAGTATATTACAACCTCTAATCTATATTGGGACAGGTTTGAATTGGATAAGCTCAGGGAAATGCTATTTACAGACAGCGAGGTAGAAAAATGCACTGTCACTAAGGGTGACTTGCTTGTTTGTGAAGGCGGAGATATAGGCAGAGCGGCAATCTGGAATTATGACTATCCTATGCGTATTCAGAATCACATACACAGATTACGCTCTTATGCTCCCGTCGAGGTTTACTTCTTCTATTATGTGTTTTATCTGTATAAAAGAGCTGGATTGATTGGCGGTAAGGGTATAGGCATACAAGGACTTTCATCAAATGCAATAGACAAGTTACTAATACCACTCCCACCTTTAGCTGAGCAAAAGAAAGTAGTCGCAAAGATAGAAGAACTTATGCAATACTGCGACAAGCTATAAAAAACGGGCATACTCTCGTTTCTGAGGGTATGCCCGTTGTGTTTATGGATCACCAGTCAATAATGCTGTCCACGATTTCACGCTGTTCCGTGGCGGTCTTGCGGAGATAAATGCGAGTTGTTTCAATGCTCTCATGTCCCATAAGGTCTGCGAGAAACGCTATATCATTGCAGCGGTCAAGAAAGCTCTTGGCAAAGCGATGACGGAACGAGTGCGGATATACCACCTTTGTGTCAATGCCGTACTTCTCTGCAAACTTCTTCAATTCGCCCGAAATGCCCCTTGTGGTGATACGCTGTCCTCGCTGATTGAGGAAGATGAAACCGCTGTCCTGCTTCTTTTCTGCAAGCCACGCAATGGCTTCTTCCTGCAAGGACTTCGGAATGTAGATGCGGCGAAGTTTACCGCCCTTTGAATACAGATCGAGATACCCAAGTTTAACGTGTTCAACTTTGATCTGTATCAGCTCGCTTACTCTTGCCCCTGTGGCAGCAAGAAAGCGGATCACGAAGTACCAAAATAGTTCGTCGTCCTCTTTCAGGCATTTTTTGAAGTACAAGTAATCCGCTTCGCTTATGACGTTTTCGAGAAAAGGTTTCTGCTGAACTTTTACAAATGATAGTTTCCACTTTTCCTTACTCACGCTTTCAAGGTAACAGTTCATACCACGCAAGCGGAGATTCACCGTCTGCGGTTTGAAATTGTCCACAAGCCACATCTTGTAACCCGTAAGATTTTTCTTGGTAACGCTGTTGTACTGTTCTGTAAACTGTTTTAATGCAAACAGATACGCAGATTTTGAGTTTTCGGACAGATTTGTCTTGTCCAAATATGCCTTAAATGTGTCAATCATATCGAAAGACCTCCTTCCGATATAATTATAACTGAATATACGATTTAAAAAAATAGGTATTATATTCGCCCTGCAACCATACCGCCATTCTCAGTTTTCTCAAACTTCATGATGAGCGGATCATCAATCTCGTATGTCTGAGTCTCCCAGTTCCATGCACAGACATACACAGCAGGAAAGGGCGAACGCAGAATCGCTTTGAAAAAAGCACCGTAACAACCGTTTTGTGGTCCGCTGTGAAGCAAATCCATCATCACACGAAATTCATCTTCCAGGACGAAGATGAACAGGTCGGTATTGCCGCTTTTATGCTTTTCGCCCTTCTCTCGCACTTCACGCAGAATGTTTTCAGTTGAACATTCGATGATTGGAGAATCGCAATCAAACTCAGAAAGCTTTTCTCCAAAGACCCATTTTGTAGGATCATATCCCATATGCGATTTCACGAGCTTCAAATCGCATCTGTATTGCACCATTCCTTCCTCTGTATCGGGATAACGGTATTCATGGATTCTATCATAAACATTTCGTGCTTTCTCCATGATTTCAAGCTGTTCTGCGGTGCTTTTTCGATGAAACCGATTGATATGCGTTATGATTGCATTGTTATGTAGTGTGTGGGTGACTTCAAGAAAACGCTCTTCGTCCAGATACTTGAAATCAGGCATAGACGGATGGGAGTTGTCATCGTGATAATTGTCATCAAAAGCCACTCCTTTGCGCTCAAGGATCATTTTTGCTTCCTGTTCGCCCTGCTTCATACGCTCACCTCTGAGTTAACCTTTCAATCATGGGCATGATTTCTTCAATTTTTGCGACTATGCGGTGCTGTTCGGCAAGAGGTGGTAATGGAATTAATACTTTAGAGTAGTGAGAATACCCGAAATTTGGCTGCATACCTGATAATTGTGCTATAAGCTGATTTTTGAATAGCGGTGTCTTTGTGAGCCAGTACAAATACATATTGTAAGCGGTATCATTAAAAAACCTTAGTCTTAATGTACTTGTGTTGAGCATCACTGTATCACCATAATCCCAAATTGCCGTTTTACCCCAACTTGCCCCTGAGCATGAAGATACAATATCTCCTATATTGAGTGTTAAGTGTTGGTATTTGTCGAGATATTCTTCCGTAGCAATATATTTTGTAGCTTTCTTCATATCAACAGAGCCTTCTAATATATTGGTTACAGTTAGTATTTGTGTACCGCTTGTACGGTATTGATAAGTTCTTATTCCTGCACCTTCCTGAATGATCGAAACATTTGATAATCTACACCAGCACCAACTATCCGGAATCTCAAACGGCACTTCATCGGCTAAACACCGCTCTTTTCCGTCGATGATCTCATAAGGAATTTTATCCCTTGTTATGATGACAGATTCATTCTTGTTTTGCTTGATTTTTCCCTGTTTTATAAGTTCCTGTTTTTCTGCTCTGATACGCTCTAACAGCACACTTGCAGGCTCATCATCGGGGTTCTGCGGAACGAGCTTGCCCTGCACCGCTTCTTGCAGGATAGACTTTTTCAGGGCTTCGGGGAAGGTGGTGTTGAGGGTTGTGAGGTGTTCTTCTGCCTTGCCGTATCTTTCGATGTATGGGAGGAGTTCTTCTATCTTGGCTACTATGCGGTGTTGTTCGGCAAGCGGTGGGATAGGAATAAATAACTCTTTGATCCTATCAGCTTTCAGTTCCTTTTGCTTTGTTGAGCCTTCGCCGCTTTCTTCAAGATACGGCTGGTACCATTTAAGGATATAATAAATATACTGCGATATACTTTTGCATACCCTTACTATGGTGACGTGAGAATCAGGAACTAAGGGTAAATTGTTTGGATTGTCCCTATCAGAATATAGACCAATTCTACCAAGTGTACCTGTACCAGTAGAATTGACGATAATATCTCTGTCCTGCATATATTCCTCTTGCGGATATTTGCTGATAACACTATCTGAAAGATACTTTGCAAGCGTGATATTGATTCTGCCTGTTTTTACATTACATTTCTGAGCGAATACAAGGACAGAGCCACTATCTGCATAAACAGGCGATTTTCCTCGCTTAATCTCTTTGATGGCTAAATCCGAAAGTCTGCACCACTCCCACGACTCAGGGATCTCAAATGGTATCTCGTCTGAAATATCACGAATTTCCTTGCCGATCTGCTCGCAGTAGGCATAAGGCAAATTATGGGTAGCACCTCTGAATATCTCCGAGGATTTCTTATCCTTTTTGATTTTGCCTGTCTTGATAAGCTCCTGTTTTTCGGCTTTGATACGCTGGAGCAGTATGCTTGCAGGCTCATCGTTGGGATCTTGCGGAACGAGCTTGCCTTGCACCGCCATTTGAAGTATGGAGTTTTTAAGCTGCTGTGCTGTCATGTCAAGTCCTCCATATTGCTGATACCGAGAATGCCCGTGATCTGCTCCAGAATACGGTCAATATCCGCATTCAGGCTTGCACGCTTCTCCTGATACTGCTGGATCAGCTCTCTCGGAGGGAGTATTTCTTCTTCCTCATGAGGGAAACCGCAGAGGTCAATGTTATAATTTCTCTCCGCAAGTTCCTCAGCCGTGTACTTTTTCGCCTTGTCAAAGCCGTCAATGGTGATCTCCTGTCGGTCGCTCCACCACTCAACAGCAGAAGCAAAGTGTTCGAGCTTCATCGGCTTTGTCTTGGAGAAATTCTTGTACCCGTCGGGCATATCCAGACGATAGAACCATGTTTCCTTCGTTGAGCCTGTCCTGTCAAAGAACAGGATATTTGTAGTAATAGAGGTATACGGAGCAAAAACGCTGTGCGGCATACGAATGACAGTGTGCAGATTGAACTCGCTCATCAGCTTCTTTTTGATAGCGACTTTAGCGTTATCCGTACCAAACAGGAAACCGTCAGGGAGAATGACCGCAGCTCTGCCGTTCTGCTTCAGGCGGTACATAATGACCGACATGAACAGGTCAGCAGTCTCACTGCTTGCGAGATCAGACGGAAAATGATTCTTGACTTCCGTTTTCTCGCTGCCGCCGTATGGTGGATTCATCAGAACCACATCAAACTGATCGTCCTCCGTATAGTCAAGAACATCCTTTAACAGCGAATTATCATGATATACTCTCGGTGTGTCAATATCATGGAGCAGAAGGTTTGTGACACAAAGCATATACGGGAACTGCTTCTTTTCAATACCGTAAACCGAGGTATCAAACGCCGCTCTGTCCTCAACAGTCTTTTTCTGCGATTCAAGAGCTTTCAGCCAGCTAATGATAAATCCGCCCGTACCGCAGGCAAAATCAGCCATCTTTTCACCGATTACAGGCTTTATCATCTGTGCCATGAAGTCAGTCACAGCACGGGGCGTGTAAAACTCACCGGCAGAGCCTGCACTTTGCAACTCTTTCAGGATAGACTCATAAATATCGCCAAATGCGTGGCTTTCCTCATAATTGGTAAGGTCAAGCTCATCAATGACGTTGACTACCTGGCGAAGCAGAACACCGTCCTTCATGTAGTTGTTGGTGTCCTCAAATGTTGTCTTGACGATAGCCTTATTGATAGGCGTAGTCTTGGAAACTTGTATGCCTTTCAGCGTGGGAAACAGCGTATTATTGACGAAATCAAGCAGATCATCACCTGTCAAAGCTGTACCCTTGCCGTCATCTACCGCCCAATTACGCCAACGGCAATCTTCGGGGATAATAGACTCATAGGCATCATCATCAAATTCCCAATCTTCTTCCTTTGTGTCGTAAACCTTGAGAAACAGCAGCCAAGCGATCTGCTCAATACGCTGTGCATCACCGTTGATACCTGCATCGTTTCTCATAATATCCCGTAATCTCTTTACGAAATTACTTAAACTGCTCATATTTTAAACCACCTTGTAAATTTCTTCTTCAAGCTCTTTTACAGCTTTTTTATATCCTTCCTTACCACCAAACAACTTAACGATTGCCGCAGGCTTGCCCATACGGATAAAAGGATCAAGCTTTAATACCTGTGTGTCCTCTATCTGATAAATGCCCTCGTTTGAGTACATATCAAGCAGGGCTTCCAGAACTTCTTTCGCAAGACCATTATATTTGCTGATAAAATCACGTTTCTTTACATCGTTTGCACGTTCTTTTCGGGTCAATGGTTTCTTATCAAACGCTATGTGTATTATAAAATCAAAATCGTCTATATCGCCCATACCCTGTGATTCTTTTAAGGCCTGAATATCTATCCCGTGTTCTTTAAACAGCTCTGAAATAGTGCGTTTCTTTTCTTCACTATTCCAGCTTCTGATAAAATGTTCTAGATCGGCAAATTCTCCTAAAATGTTTGTCTTTGTATAATCTATGATATTCTCGTGACGAAGAAGCTTACCATCCGCATCATAAACCGATACCACTTTGTTTATAATTCGTACAGTACAGCCATCTACACCGACATACGGTTTAGGCTGTGGCTCAGGATGTGGTAATGGAGAATCAACAGGGCCGTCAGTATCGATCTTAGGTTCTGGAGAATGATAATTTGAATCAATTTCGACCGGCCCATCCCAGCCTTCATCATAGAACAGCCTTGTCACACCTCTGAAATCCATAACTACAAAGTGCGTCTTGCCCTCTTTTTCACGCAGTCTGGTACCTCTGCCGATGATCTGCTTGAACTCGGTCATAGAGCCGATATTCTCATCAAGCACGATCAGCTTGGTCATTTTGCAATCCGCACCCGTAGACAGGAGCTTGGAAGTCGTGGCGATAACAGGATAAGGAGAGCCGACAGAAATGAAGTAATCGAGCTTGCTCTTGCCGTACTCGTCCGAGCCTGTGATACGCACCACATAATCAGGATTCTGAGCAACCATATCCTTATTGAAGTTGACAAGAGCCACTCTCATACGCTCCGCAGCATCCTCAGTCGCACAGAATACTATCGTTTTCTGCATACGGTCTGTGCTGATAAGGTAGTTCGTAATTTCAAGGGCAACCTGGTTGATTCTGTCCTGAATGATGATATTGTAGTCATAGTCGGTATTGTTGTATATCCTGTCCTCAATTTCGTTGCCGTAATAATCTCGCTGTCCTTTCAGCGGTCTCCAGCCGTCACTAATGTCTGTTGTGATGCTGATGACCTTAAACGGGGCGAGAAATCCGTCCTCAATGCCGTTTTTGAGGGAGTATGTGTAGATCGGTTCGCCAAAATACGAAATGTTAGAAGTATATGTTGTCTCCTTCGGAGTAGCGGTCATACCGATCTGTGTAGCCGAGGAGAAGTAATCCAGTATCCTGCGCCACTTGCTATCCTCTTTGGCGCTGCCTCTGTGACACTCATCTACGATAATAAGGTCAAAGAAATCCTTGTCAAACAGCTCGGAGAAATGCTCCTTATCATCATCACCGATCAACTGCTGATACAGCGAGAAATAGACCTGATGTGAGGTGATAGTGGTTTTGTTATCCTTAGCAACATTGATCTTGTGGATGACCTTTTCAAGCGGAGAGAAATCCTGCTGTATAGACTGATCCACAAGAATATTCCTGTCGGCAAGATACAGTATCTTACGCTTCATACCGCTTTTCAGCAGACGGTACACGATCTGGAACGCAGTATAGGTCTTGCCCGTGCCTGTTGCCATGACGAGCAGGAGTCTCATTACACCACGAGCAATAGCATCAACAGTACGGTTTACTGCCACTCGCTGATAATATCTTGGCTCGTAGGTATTCTGGCTTGAATAGTAAGGCTGGCTGATGACTGCAAGCTCATTCTCTGACAGCCCTTGCCCGCCGTTCGCATTTGCCTTGTATCGTTTCATAAGCTCATCAGGTGTAGGGAAATCATCAAGTGCGATTTCACGCTCCATACCTGTCAGCATATCGTGTTCATAGAAAGCATCACCATTGGAGCTGTAAACGAAAGGTACATCCATCATCTGAGCATAAGCTATAGCCTGTTGTAAGCCGAATGATACGCTATGGTTATTGTCCTTAGCCTCAACTATCGCTATGGGGAAACTGCTGCTCCAATACAGAACATAATCGGCAAACTTGGCGCTTTTCTTATCACGATGGACAAAGTTACCGTTCAGACAGATCTTACCGTCGGTGATCCTTGTTTCCATTGTAATTCTGTTTTTATCCCACTTATCAAGAATAGCAGGAGTAATGAATTGAAGCTTTATATCCTCTTCTGACATTTCTTTTTTTGCAAGTATGGTCATTGTCACACCTCCACTTCAGATAAGATAAAATTATAAGAAGTTATATATTCACATCACATTATACCACATTTCCCACAAATAGTCAATCATTTAGCTGCGTTTTTTATTGCTTTGTAATAAAAAATGAAGTAAAGTCACTAAATTTAAGGTAAAAAAAGCAGCCTTCCGACTCCTTAAAAAGCCGAAAAGCTGCCATAACAAAATTCAAAAAATATCAGCTCAGCGAACTAATATAATACCCTAGTGTACTCTTAGGATTAAGCTCCGAAAGATCAACAGCTACGCCTACCGCCATGCCTAGCCGCTCGCGGTCTGCCTGCGATACGTCGAACTCTATGCCCCACGCGTTGCCGTCTATGTTTATCCACGCCGTCGGGCCGAACGTTCCGCCGTCAAGCGTTGCGCCCTCCAGGCTCGGGCAAATGGCTTTCAGCTCGTTGTACGTCATTCCAACCTGCACGCCCTCGGTGATGTATCCGCCCGGCGTGACGTGTATCGCGTACGGAAAATCAAGCGTGCCGATGTTCTGTATGTCCATGGTGTAAAAGCCTATCTTCGTGTTCGGATACACGTCGTCGTTCTCCACGGCGATGATGTTTTCCTGCCCCACTGATATAAAATCCATGCTGAAATCGTCGCCCAGTTCGGCAAAAATATCGTCCGCCGTTTCGTAGATAAGGTCGTTCGCATACACCGTGTCGTCGTAAATGTCATACGGCGCAAGCGTGGTCACGGGCTTAGTCGTGGTCGCCTCGGCGGTCGTTGTGGTGGTAGTTTCCGTCGGCTGAGCGGCGCTGTCAGATTTTTCGTCTGCCGAACTTCCGCCGACTTCGATAAGAAAAGTCGCCGAATGTTCGTCACCGTCTGAATCATAATGGCTCTCAGTGATCCTGAAATCACCCGCATTGTCCACACCAATGCAAGCCTGAGCCTTGCAGGTGCTTCCGATAGGCGCTTCATTTGGGTTTCTCGCAACGTCGCCCGGGTAGCTGTAACCCATAACGCCATTGCTGTCTATTATGGTGTCCTCCATGTCGAAGAAAATGCCCTTTGCTATGCCGTCCTCGTCCTCGTAACCGATGTTTGTATATTCGTAGTCCACGATGTAGACCGCTGCAGGTTTTTCGTCCGCATACTCATTGCGCTCAGCCGTTTCCGTGACGCCTGTAACGGTAAGCGACCACTGCCCATCAACCGTCCAAGTTTCGCCAATGGTGTAGTAGTCTTTCTTCTTGCTTTTTTTGCCGCTGCCTGAATCGCTGTCAGAACAAGCGGTGAGCAACAACAGCGCACCCGTGAGGACTATTGCTGTTAGCTTTTTTATGTTCATTTGGCGATACCCCCTATATCTTGATCTCGATAGCGAGCAGTTTCTCTTCAGCTTTCTCGACCTCTTCAAGAACCGTGCTTCTCGTTCTTACAATGTACTTGTCAACCGTTTCATGAAGGTCATTTTTGATATCTTTTGCCCTCTTTATGTTTATCTTTATCTCTGCAAAAAGTTTTTTCATAAGCTCTTTGGTAACGTCCTGATTCATGAATTTCAGTATTTTTCCCGTTGATTCGGCGATCCTTTCCACCTGCTGACTTACTTCTTCTTTGAAAGCCTTTGTTGCGTCGAAAAACATTATCGGGTCGTTCAGCAGTTTTAACGCGTCCATACCAAAAACGATCGTGTAATACTCTTTTGACAACTGCTGATAATAATTATACGCATCGTTAAACTCGCTATTTAGTTTTCTTACAGAATTTAAAAGGAACATGCTAAATTCATAATTTATCTTCTTCTCAAATTCATCCAGCTTATGACGCTTTCGCAGAACAAAGCTTGTACTTGCCACCATATCATGAAGCTTATCGTGCTCGCTGCGAAACATTTCGTTGGCGTGCTCTTTTATTTTATACGGCACTTTTACCTTGTAATTGTTCCAAAGATTGCGGATAATGCAGTTTACTACCTCTTCGCGTCCAAACTTTTTTACCTCGCCAGAAATAAGTTTTTTCTCATAGTTGTTTACAAATATCACCGAGTCAGCCGAAACGCCGCCGTCTTCAACTATGCGCCTTTTCATGCGCTCCGCTCTGTCGTCGTTCTCAGATTTGCAGTGGGTTATCACAACGTTTACGTTGTTTTTCTCAGCTATAAGGTCGTTTATTATGCTTATCTCAAAATCTTCCACTCTGTCAGAGTCGGCGCTAAGGCAGTAGATTATGGTGCTGAACCATTCTTTGATAGAGTGCTTGTCGTACTCCGCTACTTTGTCGATTATCTGCTTGTGCCATTTGTCCGCCTTATCGGGTTCAAGACCCCAGCTGTCGCATATCGAAAAAGATATGCGGTCGTTATCTTTCAGCTCGAAAGAATATTCGTGCAGACCCTTAGCCGTCACGGGCTTTCCCGCACCCGTCGGTGAAACTTCTTCTCCAAATATGTAATTCAGCAGACTGCTTTTGCCAACGCCCGATTTGCCGGCTATCAGTATATTAGTTTTTATCTTGTCGCCTTCCATTATCTTCTTGCTCCTTTTTTCGTATCTTTGAACTTATCAACTAAAGCATTTACTATTTCCTTTATGACCTTCTGTTCCTTGCCCTTGCTGATCTCTTTCATTACCTTTTTCAGATTTTCAACAGTAAAGAAGTCGGAAATTTTGGTGACCATAAGGTCTTTCGAGCCGCCGCTCTCTATGCAGGCTTTAGTGTATTCCTCGCAGATCTTCGTTATCGTAACGCCTAGGGTAGCCGTAACAGTAGTTGCCACTGAAACATTTACCGTGGCTTTCGCCGCGCCGCCGACAAATGGGATCACCGAAAGCAGCTGAGAAGCCAGCGTTTTTCCTACATAAGAAACGAAGCCCGCTCCGACTAAATTTCTCACAACGCCCTTCATATCATTATCTATTCCGTAGCAGCTTAAAATATCCATCGCCATTTTTACCTGTATGCCCATAAGCGGTACCGAATCGGAAAACGGCACGGGGACAAACGATGTAGCCGCAACTGTACCTGCAGCCAAAGCGGCGTATTTCGGTATCTTGTGCTTTATCATCATTTCTGCCATTTGACCCTGCGCTTTTTTGAGCGACGGGATAAAGCTTTCTCTGAGGTAATCGTCAAGATTATGATGTGCCCAGCTGTTTATCTCAGATTTCTGCACATACTCGTCGCCAAGATCGCTGTTAGTAGAATAGGTAAACACTTCAACGCCGTTTATCCTATTGCGTTTTCCGGCATCGCCGACAGCGTCCTTTATCTGAGCGACTTCGTTCTCGTCAAGATTATCCACCTTTGTAATAATAACGCACACGGGGATATTTCTTGCCTGTATGTCCTTTATCAGCTTTTCATCAATATCCATAAAGCGGTTATTTATGCAGTACCAAACCTCGTGGATGTGCATACCCAAATCCGCAGGATATGTATTTTTGCGTTCGTCGATAAGATCTATTATATTTTTGTAAAAAGCGCTGTTTTCCGGCGTAGACGAGCTTTCTACCTCGTAGCCCTCAGTGTCGAACAAGGTAATGCTCTTCGAACGATATTCGTGAATACCCCTTGTCTGCGGCTTTCCGCTGCTTCCGACAGGAGCGGCACTATCCTTATCAAACTCGAAGAAGTCGTTTATAAGGCTGCTTTTGCCAACGCCGGTAGCTCCGCACACTATGATATTGATATTTTTTGAAGCATTTTCCTTTACTTCTTCATAGCACTTATCATAGTCAAAGTTTTTTACGTCAAATTTCTTGTTGATGTTTTCGTTCATGTCAAAAACTCCTTTTCCTTATTGATTTGTCAATTATCAACTATAACTGACATAATAATACGTTTTTGTATGTTAATTATAACACATTATTTTTCACTTTTGTTAAGCTGGCTGCTTAGTATAACGTTTTCGTAAGATATTTTTTTATTTTAACAAAAAACATGGCACAATCCGCTTCTTATACAAATATCGCATTATTTCAAATACTTTACATCATTATATCATATTATTTCACATATTTCAACCCCTTTATAGGAAAAATTCCGACATAATGCATAATGATATAGGATAAAATATTATATATGGGGGTGCAAATAATGTACGAGAACAAATTCATGTATGACAATAATTTTGCTTTGAGGCTCTCAAAACTTCGCACACAGAAAGGTGTTTCCGCAAGGGATATGAGCTTATCTATTGGACAGAACGCAGGGTATATAAACAATATCGAAACAGGAAAAGCCCTGCCCTCTATGACCTCTTTTTTTTATATCTGCGAGTATCTGGGCATTACGCCGCAGGAGTTTTTCGATGCCGACGCCGAGCAGCCGAAAGAGCTAAGTAAGCTTATCTCTGACCTGAAAAAGCTCAACAAAAGGCAGCTGGAGAACATTGCTGATATTGTTAACGATCTGGCTAATGGGAATAGGCGGTGAAAGGGGAAAAGGTAAATTTGTACGTCTGCCACATAGACAAGACCGACACTTTGAAGCATGATTATAAGGTAAATAGGTACAGGAGAGGTGAGTTCAGGGCAAAAAAATCACAGCCCCCTCGAAAGCTGTGATTCCTTTTCAACTCAATACTCCTCCGCCAACAGCAGCGTAATATGATCCACATCGTCGATCATATACGCCCTGCCGTTTACCTCCACGTCGGTCGGTATGAAATATTCAAGCTTAGCCTCGGGGCATTCCTGCATATGATAAATGTGCAGGAATTTTTTCTGCCCCTTGACTTCTGTAACTATCTCGAAAACTTGCAGATAATCAAGCTGTCCGCTGACCTTTTCTCGCATTTGCTCTACGGCTGAAAATAACGCCACTTGCAATTCAATAGGGAAGTTTTCTGCCACGCCGCTTGTGACGTATCTGCTTCCGCTAAATGTGTATGCCATAAAATACCTCCTAATAATATTCCCCCACCAGCACCCTAGCCTCCTCGATACACTCCCTCAACATACTCCTGTCGCAAAGCATACCCTCTATCTCTTCGTCCGTGTAACCCATATCGTAAAGCAGCATAAGATCTTCCTGCGATACCCCGAACATACCGCATATGTCAAAAAGTTCATCATCGTCATAAGCGGGCTTTCTGTATCCGTAATAGTTCCAGCCATAGCAGAACTCGTTTGGAATAAAACTGCTTTTCTCAAAACGCCCACGCTTGTCAATGCTTATGATCTCCCCCTCTGTGACCTTTATCACTTCAAAAGGAAGCTTTTCAAGGAAACTGCCTTTCAGCACGTTCTTCATAATGTCCTCGGTGGACGTATAAACATACAGCCCTAATTGCTTGTAATGGATAAGGCAAAGCGGATTGTCGCCCTTTGCTATGAAAAGCTTGTTCTTGTCGCTAAGTATCGTGAATACGAACGAACCCTCTACCGCCTCTGACATCTTCGCTATGGTCTTGAAGTCAAGTCTGCCGTATTTCTCGATAAGCTGTGCGGCAACGTAGCTGTCAGTTTCTATCTTGCTTTTCGGCAGATGTTCGGACTTTGCAAGCTGACTGTCGTTGTAAAGCACGCCGTTGTGACATAAAGCAAAAGACCCGTCCGCAGTTTTGCCTGTGAACGGGTGGTTATTGCAAATGTATCTGGCGTCGCCTTGGGTAGTCATTCTCGTGTGACCTGTGAGGATAACTGTGTCCTCCGGCACATAAAGCTTTACCTTGTGAGCAGGCTTTGCTCTCTTGAAAACTTTAAGTTCGCCGTGTTTCACATACGCTATTCCCGTTGCGTCCTTGCCCCTTACCTCAGACTCTACGGATAACCTGTTGATAAGTTCTTTCATCTCGCTCCTGCTGAGCGAACGTCTGTAATTTACAAATCCAAATATCGCACACATAGTTAATCCTCCTCGCTGACAGGCTCGTTAACATAGAGCCTTTTCTCTTTCAGATACCTGATAAGTTCTGTATATTCAGGCTTTATGCCCAGCACAAAATCCGCCCAAGATTGCTTGTTCATATCATCGTCATTAAGGCAAACTGCATTTTCGCATATGCTGTCAACAAGTTCAAGCGTCGCCATAAAGCTGTTGAATTTTAGAGTGCCCCTGAACAGCCTTATCTCCACAGTATCAGCATTTGTTATGTTCACACAGGCATATCTGCCCTTAGTGCTTTTCTTTGCCTTTTCAAGTATCTCTTTCGGCTTGTCATTGTAACCGTGTCTTGCTGCCCAGCGGTCAACGCTGTATGCAGTACGCCGTGAGAATTTGAAAAGCTCGTTCCAATGGCTCTCGAAAAAGAACATTATTCGGCTTATGACGTCTTCCTGTTCCTCATAGGAATATCCAAGCTGTTTTCGGCCTATATGGACGTGAAGTCCGCAGGTAGACGTATTATGCGAACGGTAGCCAAGAGAAAGCGCTTTTCTCACAATATCCTCCCACGGAAACTTCTTTCGATGAAAATCTATGGAACAAGGGTGGCTGACAAGTTCCATTCCCTCGTCCAGCGAGCCGTCTGACTTTATGTAAAGCACTTCATTCTGAACATTAGCTGTATCATATATCTTCTCCGCATTATCATCATATCTTCCTGCACCGTCTATCTCTAGTTCAACGCCGTAAAAACGCACGTTGTCTTCTTTCGGCAGCTTGTAAAACACGGGCTTAGGCTTGTAGTAATAATCATTGATGTAGTCGCCGCTGTCACAGCAATCGTCATAACATTCACGGCAATAGGCGTTATCGCCGCGCCAGTAAGTATCGTCTGAATGCACGATAGTTTCGCAGTTTGAACAGCGGTAATAATGATTATCATAGCAATCTGTGCAGAGGATAGTGTTTTCATCGCTCACGGTATTCTGTTCGATACAGCGTTCGCCGCAATGGTCGCATACCACAGTTTCGTTATCGTAGCAATCCTGACAAAGTATCTCGTTTTCGACTTCATAGCATTCCGCCTCGTCCTCTAAAGTGCAGCCGCAAATGCTGCAATGGGTAAGTTCGCTCATTTTAAAACTCCTTTACAAAAATTAAAGGCAGACCCGAAAGCCTGCCTATGGTGTTCACTCGTCCTTATCTGCTATGTAGGTGATGATCTCCTGTGCTATCTCCACCAGCACGCTGCCCACAAGCACGAGTATGACTTTAGCTTTGTTCATCGTAACGCCCTCCTTTCCGCATTTGCGTTACTTCATAAAGATGATGTATATTTGTAAAGATCAAGTTTCCGTAAAAAGCCTATTTAAACCGTCGAACATTAAGATAAACCGATATTTTTTGAAAGGAATGATAAATTATGTTTGACGATATTCCCGATATACTTACCGCTAAAGAATGTCAGCAGCTTTTAAAGATAGGCAAAAACTCTATGCTTCGTTATCTTAAAACAGGGGAGATAGAGGGTTTCAAGATTGGCAGCAGGTGGAGGATATACAAGTTTAGTGTTATTGAGTTTTTGAGGAAGAGGTGAAAAAAGAACCGCCCCTGTACTGTGTTTTTCGGTACAGGGGCGGGTGCTTTACTATTGACAAGTTGTCAATATATGCTATACTAGTTATAATGATACATACATTCATATGAAAGGATGTGAAAAGTAGTTATATACTACGGCTATTATGAGTGAAATGATTGAATTTAGCATTTATGGTACGCAAGATAATTTTTGTGATGATTTTCAAGAAATAAACGAACAACTTGCACCATATAACGCAAGATTTGTAATGCCAAGCGGATTGGGTGCTGGAATACCTATTGATTCCATTATTCATATTTTTCTTCCGTTTGTTACTGAAGCGTTCAAAACTTTTGTGCTTAACGGTGGTTATGACATTTTTAAAATGCGGATATCAAAATTATATGCCAAATTTACTAAACACGCAAAAGAAAAGAATATGAATTGTGTTGTTTACATAAGCCGAGCAAAAGGACCAGATTATAATGAGATCAAAATAGAAAATCCGACTGAAGAGGTTTTACTACACACAATCGACCGTTTCTTTGACGATAATGTATAAGCAAACCTTTATGCTGGTTGATATCAATATTGACTTATTTTTGGCTGCTTTTCTCAAACTTAAAAACCTCCTCCACAGGTATCCTCCAAACACGGATACTCGGCTTGAAAGCTTTTATCTTTCCCTGCTTGATAAGCTTAACCAAAGTTGGTCGGCTGAGCCGCAGCATTTTGCAGGTTTCGTTAAGAGTAAGGAATAATTTTTCTGTTTCAACATTCTTCTTGCTCACACCTAGGCACCCCCTCGAATTCGTAATAATTATCTGACGTATTAAGATAGAATTTTCTGTTTCTTGTCTTTTTGAGTAGATACTCATACAGCCTAGTATCGGTAGGCGTTGGGGCGTTAAAGCCCAGAGCGCTGCTCAATGACTGCAAAAACGGATAATCCTTATTTTTGATAGTGACAGGCGATATGTGTATATCGTCGAACCAGTTCATCACGCCTAATGACGAACTATGACTATCGCAGTATATCAATCGTGCGTCCGTAATATTTGGCAAACTATCTCTGTCAAGTATCGTCGATAGTTCTATCATATACTTTTTATGCTTAGGCTTGCCGTCAATGCTTCTTTTTATGTACTTTTTCAGCCAGTAGATATTCAAAAACGACTGCGTTCTTTCCTCAACGTCAAATATCCTATAAAATTCTCTTTCGATAAAATAGCTTCTCCGCTCAAACATATGGCGCAATATCTCGATTGTAGTTGTTTCGTACGCCATTTTTCTTATGTAACTTTTGTAACATCTTAACTCCAGCCTCATAGTGTTTTTGTAGTATTCAAGCTCCGTGTCGGTAAGGTCTTGATCTATTGCCGCACGGGCTTTATTGTATACAACAAATTCTGCTATACTTGTGTTGCCCTTTTTCATCAGAGCATTGAAGGAATCTTCTCTGCGAAAATCCTTTGTGTTCTTTTCAAGCTGTTCGTTGAGTTCAAATTTGTCAGGCACGAACATTCTTCTCATAAGCATTATGTATTCCTTGATGACTGTCTCAGGTACTTTGTGTATGTCTTTAGTTATATCTATCCTAGTCAGTTCAAAATCATTTATATCGAGGTCAGGCATTCTGAACTTGATAAATTCATTGACGTAGTATATCATTTTATCAAGATCGTCCCTCATTTCAACGTGCTTTACCTCGTCTTTGAAATATGGTATCTTTCCGGTAGCTATCCTTAAAACTATCTTATAGTTCTCACCCTTTCTGTGGCGTTCTCCTTTAGAACATTTTCTCGTTCTCATATCTATACCCGACCTATTAGCTTCAAGTGAAGTCGGATAATAAAATTCACCTTTCTTTACGCACTTCTTTGGAACTGTGCCTAGCTTTTCTGTAATATATTCAAATGTAGTGTGATAAGTCAACTCGATAGTATCAATAAAATAATTGTTTTTCATTTGATCCAACTCCTTGTTTTTAGGCAAAAAATTTTATTTTATAGGATTGTTATATCAAAATAAAAAATAATTTAAAATAATGCTTGTGAATACAACATAAAGATAAAAAAATTATTTATAATATAAACAATTTATTATAGACCCGTTTAGCTTGATATAATATCATACTTTTATTACTGATATATAAGAGTAAAAATAGATATTAAGAATATTAGGGGTATAGGGGAATACTTACAGCTTTAAGCTGTTCATTTTTTTCAAAAATACTTATCCTTATATATATCGCTAAGTTACGCACAATTATCTATGCGAATATATTTGCGTTTCATTTTGCCAGTCGCAAATCAATAAAGATACTTTTAAATGGAAATTATTAGAGCACACATATTGTAAAAAGAATAAAACCGCAAGTTCAAGCCATTTTTTGAATCAACAGCATAAAACTTGCGGTTTTTTGTTTAGAAATAAAATTCAATGTAATTATAAGGAAATGAGCAGTATTTGACTTAGCACTCGGCTCATCTCAGCCGTATAGTATTAACGAGGTTTATATTTTAACAACAGATAAAAGATCAGAGAGCTGTTCATCGCTAAACACAGGATAGTGACCATATAGCGTGGTGTAAACTCTATCAAGAACTTCTTTGCGGCTAGTGATTTTTTGTTTCACACTATTATTGTATGCAGAATATGACTTATCGGAAGAATTATTTGTATTTTTTTGCTTTATCAACTTTATAAACTTTTCTAACCGCTTACAAAGCGTGATAACATCCTCCTTGATACGACCAGCGTTATTGTTATTTAAAACAAGCAGCTCACATCTTTTTAATGCCATAACAAAAAGCTCATAATTCTCCGCATAGTTGTTGTCATCTTTATTATCATCATTTTTCTTATCACAAGTACCAATATGACACGCTCTCAAAAGATCACGAAGTATGCGGTTCTTCTTCAAACGCTCCAAACTCTCTTTTTCTTCTTCCGAAAGACTGTCCATATCATAAACGAACAGCTTATGCTCTTGCTCCGCATTGTCCTGCGAAACGGCTTTTTCTTCTTTAAGTACCTTGCGTTCAGACGGAATGACCCTTATTTCACGTCCAAGCGGTTCCCATACGTTGCGTCTTAATTCAGTACCTATTTGGCTTTTACCATATGTTTCAGTTGAAGTGCCGTACCAATCAACAAGTGTGTCACGGCCAATGCGGTTGCTTTCCGAACGTTCTCTGATGAGAAAATGCCATACTCCCAGCAGGAAACAGTCGGCGGTAAAGTTAAACTGTTTATCGACCATTTCACTTTTAGTCGCACTTTTTCCGTTTCCGAAAATGTAAAACGCTGTATCGTCGGCGATGTCCTTATCATCTCTTATCGCTCTAAGCAGTTCGTCGACCATTTGTCTGCACTTATTTTCATCAATGCAATACAAAACAAATTCGGTCATAAACGCAAGTGCTGTCTGCGTATCGGACTGTACATCTTTTATAAATACCGCTTTTATCTCATCTTTTTCCGGCATAAGAAATTTAAAATTAAAGAGTTCCTTTTTGCAATTTATCAGATTGCTGTTCAGACTTTTCAGTGTGTCTGATCGTTCATTATCATCAGTATACCAATTCAAAGTAAGCGCAGAGATAAAATACTTGAAGATAGTTGTCGAAATTACAGTATTATTTGCTCCCAAAAATCTTTTTTCTGCTATGGCTTTATCTTTTCTAGTATACCTTGACAAGAGTTTCAAAAAGATACCTAGAGAAAGATACGAACTTTTCTGAGTTTCGTCCATTTGAATGTTTCCTCCTTTTCAACATAAATCAGCGCATATGTACAAGTAGCATAAAAATCGCTCTGAAACTTTGTGAGTATTCACTTGCCGTTAACCCGTTAACATCTTTGCGTTAACGGTTCTTGGTGTGATAAACTCTAAACAGACAGATGATCTGATAGAGATAAAGCACAACAAAAATACTATGTGTCAGCAGCTTTGTTGTGCTTCTATTATATCACTTATTTACAGATATTTCAACTACTACTTGCTTAAAAGGAGAGCTTCTTATGAAAACTTTATTATTAACTCCAAAATTGCCGCAGGAGTATATACTGAAAGACGGCTGTTATTACAACTCAAAAGGCAAGATAACGGAATGGTCGATAATGCAATTAGAGTTTTATTCCACTATCAATACCCAGCACAATTGTACTAAGTACGTCAGATTTCATATCAAGCTAGCTGAGCAGGATAAGACGTATAGTTTCGATTGTCCGCTAGCACTTGCGATAGAGGGAAAGGCTTTAGACATCTTTTTCGACTATCAAATATACGCACTTTGCAGCGACAACCTGTTTTCTAGATTCATATCATCGGTAGTGAAACTGAGCGTATTCGGTCAAACACCGGCAGAGAACTATGCCATAGATCAAGGCTATCTGAAACTGCCAAACGGAAAAATCGTTTTCGGCTTAGGCAACGAAGTTGTCAATGCTTTTGACGAAGACCCTGTTATCTCTGAAAGCACTATAAAGCTAAAGAAAAGCGATAACAGCGGCGACTTTATTTCATATCTCGACAAGCTTATAAATTCAGTATCGTTCCCGTCGGCGGCATTCATAGCGTCCTTAGTCGCTTATGTCAAGCCGATGTTTGAGAACGAGCTGGACGAATATGGTTTTACCATATACATTTACGCCGATTCAGGGCTTGGCAAAACGGAATTTTCAAAGCTGCTCAGTGATATTTTTGAAGATCACGACAACATCGTTTCATTGTCCAGCGATAAATATGCAATCAAGAAAGCCGCAAAACTGAAAGATTCATTGATAGTTATCGACGACCTGAATCGCACGGTATCTTCTAGGATAAGAAATTCCAACGAAGCAAAGCTCTGCGACTTTATACAAATGAATCAAAGCAGCGGAAACTGCCATTACAAAGACATCGAGGTGAAACTCGACAACATAGCTATCGTCACAGCAGAATATGTCATCAAAAACAACAGCACCATAAATAGGTGTCTGCTAGTCCAGCTTGAAAACGCCTTTGACAGCGATGAACTTACTCTGTTGAAAAAAGAGCACGGCAAGTACATTGCGTTTCTAAAAGATTTCATCTTGTGGCTGTGCCGGAATTATGAAAAAATATCCGATGAATCAGCATATTACAAAAGCAAGAACGATAATAGCAATATCGGCAATGAAAATAGCGGCAAGCTAAAGCGGATAATGCGTACCTATCAGATACTTTGTATCACGCTGGATATTTTTAAACGCTATCTTAAAGAACAGCACGATCTTACGGACGAGCATATCAAAGACTTATCTAACATATGCAAGACCTCGATAGAAAACTGTATCAATGACACGATAGACCATTGTTTGACAGATGATAATAAGATAGGCAGAGAATTTATCAACGAGATACTTCTCGGCATATACCAAGAGGACATTGTGTCCGCCGATTTTGCTGAATATTCCAAAGAAGCGAAAAAAGCAAGAAAAAACAAATATCTGCAACGATACGTCTTTTATTTTGACGGCTCTTACCTTTGCGTTGAGGCTGACGTTTTGACAAATTGGCTGAAAACCAGATTAGAGCTTGAGGTAGTACCCAGCAAACAAAAAGTATCGGCGCAGTTAAGATATTATGGCCTGCTCAAAGTTATCGGCGGCGAGTACACATCTACTATTTCAGAGGACAAGAGCAGAAAATATTATCAGCTATACTTGCAGAGATTGAAAGAATGTCAGGCTGAGATCGCCAATATATCGGCAGACGAAGTGCATTATGGCTGGGACGATACTTCAAGATCTTCTGATTATGGCAGTTGGGGAGATAACTCGGACGACTGCTTTGAGAATATAGATGACCAAGAAACCTATGAGCTCCATACTAACCGTAGTTTTCTAAAGAATAGAAAGAAAGTCGAACAACGCCCATAAAAAGGAGCAAAGTCTTATTTTACACTAATACATTATTTTCAAGACACCAAGGAGGTAAACTATTATGGATATTGTCAGAGAAAGGGAACTCAACGTCCCTATATTTCAAAAGCAAAACCTCACTATCGAGGAAGCCGCCGTTTACTCAAACATCGGTCAGCACAAGCTGAGAGAACTCACGGCAGACGAACGCTGTCCGTTCGTTTTGTGGGTGGGGAACAAAAGGCTTATCAAGCGCAGGCAGTTTGACGAGTATATGTCGAGAGCTTATTCTATCTGAACTGCGAGAAATGTGAAAAATGCCGACCGTCCGGAAAGCCGATGGTCGGCAGAATTTTGAAAGGAGAGTTTTATTATGGCAAAAAGGCGCAGAGACAGCAAAGGCATTATGCTGAAAAAAGGTGAAAGCGAACGTGCGGGCGGCGGTTATGATTACCGCTGGACGCAGAACGGCGAAAGGCGCGTGATATATGCACCCACGCTGCAGGAACTTCGTGAGAAAAAAGAGGAAATCTCTGCCGATGTTCTCAGAGGCATAAGGCCTAACGCCCGAAACCTCACGGTAAATGACATCTATAAAATGTGGGTGAGAGATAAAATGGGGCTAAAGGACAACACTATGCTGAACTATATGTATATGTACGAAATGTTCGTCAATCCATATATCGGCAAAAGCAAGATCTCAGGACTGCTGTATTCGGACGTTAAGGGCTTTTACAATATGCTTTACAGAGAACGCGGGCTAAAAGTTTCTACTATCGACAACGTAAATACCGTGCTTCATCAAGTGCTTGAACTTGCCGTGCAGAACAGGCTTATCCCCGCGAACCCCTCCGACAATGCGATAAGAGAACTGAAACATATGCACGGCAAGGAGATACAGAAACGTCAGGCGCTTACCGCAAAGGAACAGGAACTTTTTCTTGATTACCTCCGCAGCACGCCGCGTTATCAGCACTGGTATCCTGTATTTCTTACAATGCTTTATACGGGATTGCGTGTTGGCGAGATAACGGGGCTGCGCTGGTGCGATGTTGATCTTGAAAACGGCTTTATCAGCGTCAACCACACGCTTGTTTACTTCAAGCACGATACGAACAAATGTCAGTTCAGCATACACAAGCCTAAGACAGAAGCGGGAAGCCGCAGCGTGCCTATTATGAGCGAAGTCAGGGAAGCGCTCGAACAGGAGAAAGAGTATCAGGATATAGCAGGGCTGAGATGCAAAGTTAAGGTCGACGGCTTTTCTGATTTTATTTTCATAAACCGCTTTGGCAATGTACATAATCAGAACAATCTCAACAGGGCATTGCGCAGGATAATCCGTGACTGCGACAAAAGAGTGCTTTCGGAAGCGCAGAAAAGCGAAAACGTCACCCTATTACCCGATTTCAGTTGTCACACCCTACGCCACACCTTTGCAACACGAATGTGCGAAATGGGCATAAACCTCAAAGTGATTCAAGACGTGCTCGGTCATTCAGATTTCAGCACCACGATGAACGTCTACACCGACGCCACAAGCGACTTCAAAAAGAAAGAATTTCAGACCTTTGAAAAGCTTCTCAAAGGCGGCAGTGCCAAATAATAAAAAAGAGATCACCGATGAACCAAAACATCAGTGATCTCTCATATGTTATCATATTTTTTTATAAGTTTCTGACCGATTGGCGTAAAATTGGCGTAAGCCGTCGGTCAGACCTGCTGAAAACCACGCAAATTCAAGGGTTTATCACTCCAACGTCTTCATCGTAGGGAACAACAGCACATCTCTGATAGCCGGTGAGTTAGTCAGTAGCATAACAAGTCTGTCTATGCCGTAACCAATACCGCCTGTAGGTGGCATACCTATCTCCAAAGCTCTCAGGAAGTCCTCGTCTGTGTGGTTTGCTTCCTCGTCACCCTGCTTCAATGCCTCTTCCTGTGCCGCAAACCTCTCACGCTGATCTATCGGATCGTTCAGCTCTGAGTATGCGTTGCACATCTCTCTGCCTGTGATGAAAAGCTCAAATCTCTCTACATAATCAGGATTTTCAGGCTTCTTCTTTGTAAGTGGAGAAATCTCGATAGGGTGATCCATTATGAATGTAGGCTGAATAAGATGCTCCTCAACATATTCCTCAAAGAACAGGTTGAGTATGTCGCCCCTCTTGTGCCTTGCCTCGTATTCAATGTGATGCTCGTCTGCAAGTGCTTTTGCCTCTTCTGTTGTGGCTACCTGTGAGAAATCAACACCAGAATACTTCTTAACTGCGTCGATCATCGTCATTCTCTCAAACGGCTTGCCAAGGTCGATCATTACATCTCCGTATGGTACGCAAGTTGTGCCGCATACCTCCTGTGCAACGTGCCTGAACATATTCTCTGTGAGATCCATCATGCCGTAGTAATCTGTGTATGCCTGATAAAGCTCCATAAGAGTGAACTCAGGATTGTGTCTTGCGTCAACACCCTCGTTTCTGAATACTCTGCCTATCTCGTATACTCTTTCAAGTCCGCCGACAATAAGTCTTTTCAGATAAAGCTCCAAAGAAATTCTCAGCTTAACGTCCTCGTCAAGTGCGTTGTAGTGTGTCTCAAATGGTCTTGCGGCAGCTCCGCCTGCATTTGATACCAGCATCGGAGTCTCAACTTCCATAAAGCCCTGTCTGTCAAGATATCTTCTGATAGATGAGATTATCTGCGACCTCTTTATAAATGTGTCCTTTACCTCAGGATTGCATATAAGGTCTGTGTATCTCTGTCTGTATCTAGTGTCCTGATCCTTCAGACCATGCCACTTCTCAGGCAACGGCAGAAGCGACTTTGAAAGCAGTACGAACTTCTGAGCGTGAATTGATATCTCGCCCATTTTTGTTCTGAATACAAAGCCTTCAATGCCAACGATATCACCGATATCGCCCTTCTTGTAATCGTCAAATTCTTCCTTGCCGATCTCGTTCATTCTCAGATAGACCTGAACCTTGTCGCTCTTATCTCTCAGATCGAAAAAGCTTGCCTTGCCCATAAGACGTCTTGACATTACTCTGCCTGCAACGCTTACTGTTATGCGGTTTGCCTCGAGAAGCTCCTTGAGCTTTTCCTCGTCTTCGCCTGCCTGCTCCTTAAGCTCAGCCTCAAGCTTTTCATACTGTGCTTTAGCCTCGGCACAGCTTGCCGTAACGTCATACTTTGTTATCTCAAATGGATTCTTGCCCTTGGCTTTCAGCTCTTCAAGCTTGTCCATTCTTATCTTCTTTAAGCTGTTTATGTCCTCCTGAGTAAGCTCTTCCTCAGGAGCGTTTGTGCGGTTTTCCTCGCTCATTTATATTTTCCTTTCCGTGTGTTTTGTAAGTGGCCTGTTACTTTGAAATGTCGATGACCTCGAATTTCAGCAGACCGGCAGGTGTTTCAGCCTCGAAAATGTCGCCTACCTTGTGCTTGAGTGCAGCCTTGCCTATAGGTGACTCGTCAGAGATCTTGCCGTTGTCAGGGTCAGACTCAGTTGAACCTACTATCTGAAGATCCTCGATCTCGTCAAGCTCGATATCCTTTATCTTGATGATAGAGCCTACGCCTATCTCGTTTACAGAAATATCATCGTCCTCAACGACAGTTGCGTTTGAAATGAGAAGTTCTAACTCATTGATCTTTGATTCAAGGATAGCCTGCTCGTTCTTAGCCTCATCGTACTCAGCGTTCTCGGAAAGGTCTCCGAAAGAACGTGCTTCTTTAAGCTTCTGAGCAACTTCACGTCTTTTTACTGTAATAAGGTATTCAAGTTCCTCCTGCAATTTAGCATAACCTGCTTTTGAAACAGTCTTAGAAATAGCTGCCATAATTAAACACTCCTATATCAATATAATTTTATACGGGTACTATCAACTTAATATTATACACGATTTGCCCTCTTTTGTCAAGGTCGGAAGCCGTCGCAAACGGGCTTTTTTGCACCTTTGGACAGTCTGCACGATTTTACATTTTGCACAAATTTTCACCTCTGACAGCGTGTTAGGATATTGAAAATAATAATAGTATGATCTATAATTATCTTATGATAAAACAAGTTATGAAAAAACATAGGAGGAAATTTTCATGCCAAACCCCATTTTGCCTGCATGGGAGTATATCCCTGACGGTGAGCCGAGAGTTTTCGGCGACAGAGTTTATCTTTATGGCTCACATGACAGAGCCGCTCAAAGCGACTTTTGCGACTATAAACTGAAAGTCTGGTCTGCACCGCTTGATGACCTTAACAATTGGGTCTGCCACGGACACAGCTTTCATACCCGTGATGACCGTGACCATAAGTCCGATACCGAGGGAATGACCGACCGCAAGCTGTTCGCTCCGGACGTTATAGAAAAAGACGGCAGGTATTATCTCTATGCCTATATAGTCGGCTCAAAGGGCGTTGTTGGCGTGTCCGATAAGCCCGAAGGTCCTTTCAAACTCCTTTCTCAGTATAAATATGACCCTGAGGACGCAGGCGATGACGGCATTTATAATGATGCAGGCGTGCTTGTTGATGATGACGGCAGAGTGTATATTTATTACGGCTTCACAGAATCCAACTTCAACGAGATAGACCCTGCGGATATGTATACCATTAAAAAGGGAAGCTACAAAAGAGCGGTCATTGATGACAGCGACAACGCACCGCAGGAACAGCGCTTCTTTGAGGCAAGCTCCCCGAGGAAAATCGGAGATACGTACTATCTTATATATTCCCCATGTGTAGGAAGCAGGCTTGCCTATGCAACCTCAGATAAGCCACAAGGTCCGTTCAAATATCGTGGATATATAATAGACAACGGCGTGGATTTCCCAGGTGGAAATGACCACGGCTCAGTGTGCAACATAAATGGTCAGTGGTATATTTTCTATCACAGAATGACAAACAATACCATAATGTCAAGACGTGCCTGCGTTGAGAAAATAGAGATCCTCCCTGACGGAACGATACCGACAGTGGAAATGACCTCGCTTGGCTTTGAAGACAGCCTTGACCCTTTCAAGCCTTATCCTGCGGATATAGCCTGCGTGCTGAAAGGCGGCTGTTTTATCACCGAAAAGGACATCTTCACAAGAAGTATCGTGAACATCACCGAGGGTAATGTTATAGGCTATAAGTATTTTGACTTTGGCGAGGACTTTTCCTCAAAGACCATGAAGATAGCCCTGAAAGTCAGGGGCATGGGAACTGTTGCAAAGGTGGCGGTCTATGCTGATGACTATGAGAACAGCGAGCCTGTAGGCTATGTTGATATTGGCACAGGCGACGGAGTTTACACAGGAGTAGTCAAGTCACTCACAGGCAGACATTCTATCTATTTTGTGCCTACAGCTTTTTCAGATGAACTTGCCGATTGGATAGCAGATTATTTCAAAAACAAGCCGCTTTTTGAACTTGAAGAATTTGTATTTATGAAATAGGAGGGAATGACATGGAAAAGTTTAGGCTTATCCCACTTCTTACCGCAGCGGTCATGGGCTGTACTGCACTGCTTGCAGGCTGTGGAAAGGGAAGCGACAGCTCTTCATCAAAGGCAGAGGAGGGCGCAAAGACCTCTGATGACGGAAGCATAAACAAAGACCTCACCGCAACCGAGCTTGCAAGACTTCTGGGCAACGGCACAAACCTTGGAAACACCATGGAAGCCTACGGTCACAAAAGCTATTCTGCCGACACCGACCCTGAAAGCTTTGAAACTCTTTGGGGTCAGCCTGTCACAACGGAAGAGATGATAAAAGGTATGAAAGCAAGCGGCTTTGACTCTCTCCGTGTGCCTGTGGCATGGACAAACGCAATGGAGTATGAAAAAGGCGATTACACCATAAATGAAGCCTATCTCGACAGAGTGGAGGAGATAATAAACTACGCTTTGGATAATGATATGTATGTTATCATAAACGACCACTGGGACGGAAGCTGGTGGGGAATGTTCGGTTCTTCCGAGCAGAGCGACGTTGACAAGGCGTTTGAAATGTATAAGTCCATGTGGACGCAGATAGCGAACAGATATAAAAAATACTCTGACAGACTTATATTTGAGGGTGCAAACGAAGAGCTTGGTGACAGACTCAATGACACAGACGTGTGCAAAAACTCAGGCTCGCTTTCAAAAGCCGAGTGCTATGAAATGGCCAACAAGATAAATCAGACCTTTGTTGACACTGTCCGTGCAACAGGCGGAAACAACGAACAGCGTTTTCTTCTTATCGCAGGCTACAATACCGATATCACAATGACCTGCTCAAACAAGTTCCAAATGCCAACTGATACCGCAAAGGATAAACTCCTGCTTTCTGTTCATTATTATACCCCATGGGATTATTGCGGAACAAAGGGTCGCTCAGATTGGGGAACAAAGACAGACTATGAGGAGCAGAACAGACTTTTCAAGAACATGACAAAGTATTCCGAGCAGGGCTACGGCATAATAATAGGCGAGTATGCAGTGCTTACAAACGGCGGTGATGTAAAGAAAGGCACTGACAAGTTTATTGACAACCTCCTTGACAACTGTGACGCCTACGGCTTTGCACCATTCCTTTGGGATTGCAGTGATTTCTTCTCACGTTCAGAGCTTAAAATGCGTGATGAAACTGTGGCAAAGATATTTGATGAAAGACGCCGTGATAACCAGTCCTCGATGACAGTGGAGGAGGAAAGAGCCACTGCTGTAAAGAAGCTTGATGAAACTCTTGCGGCTGCACCTGAAAAGCTAACAGATGATACCGCACCGCAGGCTGACGAGAACACAGCGGTGGCATGGATAATGTATCAGAGTGCAGATTTTTCCGTATGCTACAGCGTTGGTGACGAGTATGACCCGGTTTCAAAGAGCGACGGAGTTATCGCAGAAAACGCAGTTATAGACGGTGAGGGAACTTACACAGTAAGCCTTGATATGTCATCAAACAACGCCAACGGCATTGCATTCTCGGCTCTGGGTATCGCAAACGGTGAGAAGCTTTATCCGAACTATATCGCAACTATTGACGAGATAAAGATAAACGGTGAAGCTGTTGAAACCATAGCGGAGGGCTATACCACATCTGACGACCAGCTTTGCACAAGAGTGAATCTTGTAAATCAGTGGGTATCTACACCACCTGAGGACGCAAGAATAGCAGGCGGTGACCTTTCAAAGGCTTCTCCAACAATACTTGACTATGCAGGAAAGATAAACACTCTCGAAATAACATTCACATACGCTCCTGCGGCATAAAATAAGCAATATAAAAACGGCAGTTCAGCATATGCTGTTCTGCCGTTTTGGTTTGTGAAATATCAGAACTGCGAATTAGTCCAGTCCACAATACTTTGGATAGACTTATCACGTTTGTTAATGAACGCTCTTATGCAGTCAGAAGAGGCGTAATCCCCGTGAAGAGCCTCATCAGCCGAGCCTGTTTCTGGGTATCTTGCAAAGAACTGCTCATAAAGAGGGGAATATATGCTCTCAAATTCTGCGAGCCTATCAAGTGCCTTTTCTTTTTCAAACGTACCCTCAGACATCTTTAAAAGCCTGTCATTGAAATCGTTCCTGAAATCTTCATTTGACATAAGATAAGCAAAACTCAGAACCGCAGGATTTTTCGTGTCCGTGTCAAGCAGTCCCTTTGGCTTGTAGTTATCCTCTTTCATGGTGTTCGTCCATGCGTCGCCTTCACCGCTTACTCCGCCGAACTCAACGTCATAGAACATGAAACGCCATTTGCCGTCTGCATATTCGTTGGAACTGTCTGTGTTCTGAACTTTCCACATTGACCAGTTCTTGCCAGGCCAGTCCCACTTGTTGTTTATCCAAACCTCGGCAAGAAAATAATCTCTCACGCTGTCCGTGTCAACAAGCTTTGAGAACTCATCGTAGTCCGCCTGTGAAGAAAGGTCTTTGTGTGAATAAAAGAAGTCCGTAAGCTCCTTGAAGAAATATCCCTCGTCAGTTTCCCCCTCAGGCAGTTTTCCCTCATCAAGCTTGTAACCGCTGTCATAAGTCTCAGCATCGCCTTTGTATACCACTACATCATCTTTGTTCACGCCGTAATGACTTTCAAAATAGCTGTCAGAATAGTCCTCCTCCAGCACATAAAGTCCCCAGTATTCGCCGTTTAGATAAACCACACATGGACGTGACGCCTTTGTTGAGCCGTCAAGCTCTGTCATAAGACTCTGCCAATAGGTGTCATTGAATTTTGCTGTAAAAGCACAATTACCACCTGCACGGAGAGTAAGCGTCTTAAAGCTGTCGATAGTTTCATCAGATGCGTTTTTCAGCCCCTCAAAGACCTCATAGTTAAACTTCTTTTCGCCATATTTCTTTCTGGCGTAAAGCCTGAATCCCTTTTGCAGGTCGGAGCGTGAATAGTTTCCCTGTATCCTTATGCCGCAATCCTGTGACAAAGCGTTCGTCACATTTCCCTCGGCTGAAATCTCGTTAAGCTCGATGTGACAATCACGTTCCCATTCCTTGCCACGCTGTTTGTAGTTTGCGTCAAGCTGTCTTGCAGTTTCGTTTTCTATGCTTTCTCCGCTGGCTTTATAGTCCTCAAGTGCCTTGCTGAAAATATCGCCCTTGACGTATATGCCGATCTTGCTGTCGAAAAGGTCAGCGTAGTCCATTGTGATGTTCATTACCGCAAGGTCATGCCCAGCCGCTTCACAGCTTTCTTTAAGTCCTTTTATATGCTCCTCTGCGCTTCCTATGTAAAAGCTGCCTGAGAAGCTTTGCGAAACGCTTCCGTCGCTTTTTTCACTTGACGCCCTTATAACAGTGCATTTGTCCACCGCATTGTCAGAAGGTGCTTTCTTGTTGCACCAGAAATCCCCCTCGCCAAAGCTGAACTCATTGAAATTTCCCGATATCATTTCTGTCGGCACGGCTGAGACCACATTAGGGTCATTGCTTCTGTCTTTTATCTCGATAGGGGCAGTGTATTCTTCTCTCGTGGCAGAGGTCCTAGGGTCTGTGCCGTCAGTGGTGTAGTATATCTTCTCGCCCTCGTTTGCGGTAAGCTCAAGTCTGAAACCGCTGTCATAAAAGCCGCTTTTCTGCGAAAAACCTACCACGCTGTCATTGATAACAAGGTCAGGCTTGTCTGTTTCAGGTTCGGTGGTGGTATTATCATAGTCTGAAACACTGCTGTCCGCTTTGCCGGAGCTTTCAACCGCTTTTGATGAAGCCTGTGAACCGTCCACACCCTTTGAACAGCCCGACAGCATAAGCACTGCGGCCATAAGGCATAATATTTTTCTTGCGTTCATATATTTCCTGCTTTCTGTTTTATGTAAACGTTTTACTTTGCACATATGATTGTACCATAACAAAGTCCTGGAAGCAATAGAAACGCTCCATTTTCGGCATTTGCAACTGTTTGAAGCCCGTTTGTTTGTCTATTATGGATATAAAAAGCGACATAAAAAAGCGTCGGATAAAACTACCCGACGCTTTGTGTATTGTATTTTAAATTATTGTTTGTTTTTATTGTAGATTATCATAAGCCCTTTGAGCAGAAGCTCATCGTCAATGACTATGTCACGCTTACAGTAAGGAACTATTATCTTTGCCACACCGCCTGTGGAAACCACAGTGCATTTTTCACCAAGCTCGTTTTCTATCCTCTCTATAACGCCGTCAATGCTTGCGGCGTTGCTATGGATTATACCGCTCTTCATACAGTCGATAGTATTAGTGCCTATGACCTTTTTAGGCGGTACAAGGCTGATGAAAGGAAGCTGTGAAGCCTTGCCCGAAAGCGAGTCGAGGGAAGTTCTAAGTCCCGGTATTATCATTCCGCCTATGAAATTCTTTTCCTTGTCTATTACTGATATGGTAGTAGCAGTGCCCATATCTATCATTATGATAGGCACAGGGTAGAGGTTTATCGCCGCAACTGCGTCTGCAACTCTGTCGCTTCCAAGCTGTGCGGGATTGTCGAGATTTATCTTAAGCCCCGTCTTTATTCCAGGTCCTACCACCATGATGCGCTTTTTGATAAGCCTCTCCATTGCCTCTTTCATCGTGAGGGTAACAGACGGCACGACCGACGAGATTATGCCGCCCCTGAAATCTGACATATCTATAGAATGTATCTCAAGAATGTTCTTGAGCATTATGGCATATTCAAGTGCCGTGGACTGCTGATTTGTAGAAAGTCTTTCAACAAAAAGTATCCTGTCGCTTTCAAAACAGCCCATTACTATGTTAGTGTTTCCTATATCGACTGCTAAAACCATTTGTATGTTATCCTTTCGGTGAATTTATGCCTGCGCTTTGTTTTTGCTGGGTATGAACCTTGCCTTATAAAGTGCAGCACCCACTGTACCTGTAACAAATGTACATACAGCCATTTCGACCAGAGCGTTTATGCCTACAAAGGTGCAGATGAATACTATGATATTCTTTCCGCCCATAAGCTCTTTTACATAATCGGTGTTGCCGAAAAGCAAAACAAGTGCACTCATAAAGAACGCAGTGTTCAAAAACGCAGTAAAAAAGCCCGTAACAGCATATGAAACATAATTGTTTGTTACCTTGCTCATGCCTTTTGCAATAAATCCTACGATAATGCCGTCAAGAAGTCTTGGTACAAATCGCTGAACGAAAGCCAGGACCGGATCAATCGCAACAAGTGCTGCACCCATTCCGCTTGGCACGCCAATTCCGAAACACTGCAAAAAGCTGAGCAGTCCGAAAACTCCTCCAATGACTGCACTTCCCACAGGGCCTACCGTTACAGCCGCTATGGCAATAGGAATTACGTTGAGAGTAATTACCAGCGGTCCGATAGGTATAGAACCGATAGGAGTGAACGAGAAGATCATTGTGAGAGCTGTCATCAATCCCAGTATCACCAATGATTTTGTGTTGACCTTTGTTTTCATATTAAATTTCCTCCTTGTTATTATTCCTCCATCATGGGAGGATACAATACAATACCAATATATTATAGCATATTTTTTCGCATATTTCCATAGCTTAAGCAAATTTTTTATGAATTTTTTTATCTTCATAAACAGGAATATTTCTACACTCACAAATGTATAATTTATTAACAAAAGAAAACGAAATAAGCACTGCAAAATTCCATATAGTGCAAACAAAATCGTGATTTTTCATGTAATTGTGATATTTTTTTCACCTATTTTACACATTCATATGTACATTTAGCTGTATGCACATACTTATATATGCTATGTAAAAGTTAATAATTAATAGAATATTCATAGATTATGTTAGAATAGTTCATTGACATTTTGTATAATTAAAGTCAAGCAAAGAGAGAATTTGTGTGAGATTTACACAAACCTCTTTGAACACATTATTACATTACATATAGGAGGAATTAGAAATGAGATTTACATTACCAAGAGACCTTTATCACGGCAAGGGAGCATTGGAGAACCTGAAAACACTGAAAGGTAAGAAAGCTATCATCGTAGTCGGCGGCGGCTCAATGAAGAGAAACGGTTTTCTCCAGAAAGCAGAAGCTTATCTGAAAGAGGCCGGTATGGAAGTTAAGCTTCTTGAGGGCGTAGAGCCAGACCCTTCTGTAACAACAGTTATGAACGGTGCAAAGGTCATGCTCGAATTTGAGCCTGATTGGATCGTAGCAATGGGCGGCGGCTCACCTATCGACGCTGCAAAGGCTATGTGGATCAAGTATGAGTATCCTGACTGCACATTTGAAGATATGTGTAAGGTATTTGGTATCCCTGAGCTGAGAAAGAAAGCACACTTCTGTGCAATTTCTTCAACATCAGGCACAGCTACTGAGGTAACAGCATTCTCTATCATCACAGACTATGACAAGGGTATCAAGTATCCTATCGCTGACTTTGAGATCACACCAGATGTAGCTATCGTTGACCCTGACCTTGCAGAAACAATGCCACAGAAGCTGACAGCTCATACAGGTATGGACGCTCTGACACACGCTATCGAAGCTTATGTTTCAACAGCAAACTGTGCATATACAGATCCGCTTGCTATCCACGCTATCGAAATGATCCAGAAGGATCTCATTGATTCTTACAACGGTGATATGGGTGCAAGAGATAGAATGCACGACGCTCAGTGTCTTGCAGGTATGGCATTCTCAAATGCTCTGCTTGGTATCGTTCACTCAATGGCTCATAAGACAGGCGCAGCTTTCGCTGATTATGGCGCACACATTATCCACGGCGCAGCTAATGCAATGTATCTGCCAAAGGTAATCGCATTCAATGCTAAGGACGAAACAGCTAAGAAGAGATATGGCGTTATCGCTGATTATATGCACCTGGGCGGTTCAAACGATGACGAGAAGGTAAAGCTCCTCATCGAGTATGTAAGAGGCATGAATGATAAGCTCAACATTCCTCACTGCATCAAGAACTATGGTACAGACAGCTATCCATGTGAGCAGGGATTCGTTCCTGAGAACGTATTCCTTGAGAGACTCCCTGAGATCGCTAAGAACGCTATCGCAGACGCTTGCACAGGTTCTAACCCACGTCAGCCTTCACAGGAAGAAATGGAAAAGCTCCTCAAGTGCTGCTACTACGATACAGAAGTTGATTTCTAATTCTCCAGATTATAGAACAGAGAGCGTCCCGAACTTGTTTCGGGGCGTTTTCTGCTTTTTTGTGTATTTCGCTTAAAAACACTTGATTTTTGCTAGATTTTATGTTATAATTTTAGTAGACTTGGGAATTTTTATTATATAAGCAGGGGAGAGTGTTTATTTTGCAGGATATGGACTATTATTTTTCTCATTTTCCTGTGCTGGAAACAGAAAGACTCATACTCAGGGCGAAGACCGCTACTGACGCAGAGGATATGAAAACCTATATGGCTGACGAGAACCTTTACAAATATTGGGGCAGAAATATGACAAGGCAGGAAAGAGAGCCGTCGCTTTTTTTCGGACGCACTCTTAACAACGGCAAAAAGGATCATATAAGCTGGGGGATAGAGCTAAAGAAAAATCATAGGTTGGCAGGGGAGGTAAACCTGTTCAATATCGAGAATGACAGACAGGCAATGATAGGCTATCGAATCTCGGCGGCGTATCAGAACATGGGCTTTGTCACCGAGGCTCTCAGGCGTGTAATCAGATTTTGCTTTGAGGAAACAGGCATTCAAAGGCTTGAAGCTGAGGTCATGACGGTGAACGTGGCTTCAAACAGAGTAATGGAAAAATGCGGCTTTACCTGCGAGGGAACAAAGCGTCAGGCAAAGTTTGTGAACATCTATACAGACTTCAACATCTATGGGCTTCTCAGAAGCGATATTATGGGAGAGCATGCGGCTTCTACATAAGACAGAAAAATAACGGGCGGAAGATTTGGTCTTCCGTCCGTTTTGTGTTGTTCTGTATTAGCTTATCAGCCTATAGCTTTGAACGCCTCTCTTATTGAGCGCACACCGATTATTTTCATTGAAAACTTGCTTGTGTCAACGCTTTTCAGCGAATGTGCAGGAACGATACAAGTTTCAAAGCCCATTCGTTCGCACTCCGCAAGGCGCTGTTCACAGTGGGAAATGCTCCTAAGCTCTCCGCCTAAGCCTATCTCGCCAAGGGCGATAAGCTTGTCACTTATTACCTTGTCTGTCAGCCCCGAATAAAGCGCCAACGCCACCGATAGGTCAGCCGCAGTGTCATCAAGCTTTAATCCGCCTACAATGTTGATATAAACGTCCAGCCCACCGAAAAAATAGCCAAGCCGCTTTTCAAGCACAGCTATTATTATCGCCATTCTGTAGTAGTCAAAGCCCGTGGCAGTACGTCTTGGGGAGGCAAGCACGCTCTTGCACACAAGTGCCTGGACTTCCGCCATAACAGGCCTTGTGCCCTCCATTATGCAGGCAACGCAAGTTCCCGAAGCGTCTGTCGGTCTGCCCTCCAAAAACATCATAGAGGGATTTTCAACTTCCAGCAGACCGCTGTCAGCCATTTCAAACATACCTATCTCATTCGTCGAGCCGAAACGGTTTTTTATGGCTCGCAGTATCCTGTAGGTGAGATTTCGCTGACCCTCAAAATACAGCACGCAGTCAACGATGTGTTCCATGACCTTTGGTCCTGCGATAGCGCCGTCCTTGTTGACGTGACCTACTATGAACATTGGTATCTCTTCCGACTTTGCCGTGCGCATGAACATATTTGTACATTCTCTTACTTGTGTCACAGACCCCTGCGCTGAGGATATCCCGCTTATGTTCATGGTCTGGATAGAGTCGATTATGACTATCTCAGGCTTTTCTTTTACTATCACAGAGCATATCTGCTCGCAGTCATTGTCTGCAAGAAGATACAGATTTTCAGAATCAACATGAAGCCTGTTTGCACGAAGCTTTATCTGCCGTACAGACTCCTCTCCCGATACATAAAGTATGGTGTGGTCTTGCCCTAAATACTGACATATCTGCAAAAGCATTGTGGATTTTCCTATGCCCGGTTCACCGCCCAGAAGCACCAGAGAGCCTTTCACAAGCCCTCCCCCAAGCACTCTGTCAAGCTCTTTCAGCCCCGTTGCATAACGTATCTCGTTGTAGCTTGCGTCAACGTCGTCTATGCCAACTATCTTGTCGGAAATATCCCTGACAGTTGTGGGCTTAGACTTTGCACCGCCCGCTCTGACCGCAAGCTCGACCTCCTCAAAGGTGTTCCATTCGCCGCAGTTAGGGCATTTGCCGTTCCATTTTGAAGTTTCATATCCACACTGACTGCACACATACGAAGTTTTCACCTTTGCCATATGGACGTTCCTTTCTGCATATTTATCTGATGATTTGCTGATATATATATAAATGCTGCGCCGATTTTGTGTAGGGGCTGACGCCCTCGACAGCCCGTTTATGTTGCGGTGATCGCTCGTGCAAAGCGCTGAAATTACTTGCCCTCAAGCCCCTTCAGAGCCTTTATCTCGTCACGGTCGAGCCTTATAACAGAATCCTTTATTACCTCAATATCGTCTTTCTTTATCACAACAACATTGTCGTTTTTATCCATTTTAACTCTCAGCTTGCCTGTGAGCAGATTTACTTCCTCAACAACGCCTCTGCCGTCAGCAGTTTTTACGATAGCGCCTACCTTTGGTGTGTGCTTGAGAAGATCCTCATAGCTGTCCTGCTCGTATTTCAGACAGCACATAAGTCTTCCGCAAGTGCCTGAGATCTTCGTAGGGTTAAGTGACAAGCCCTGCTCCTTAGCCATTTTAATAGAAACAGGCTGGAACTCTCCCAAAAATCTTGAACAGCAGAAAGGCTGTCCGCAGATGCCAAGACCCCCAAGCATTTTTGCCTCGTCACGAACGCCTATCTGACGAAGCTCTATCCTCGTTCTGAATACCGCGGCAAGGTCTTTTACAAGCTCACGGAAGTCAACTCTGCTCTCGGCGGTAAAATAGAAAAGAAGCTTGTTGTTGTCAAAAGTACATTCAACGTCAATAAGATTCATTTTAAGCTTGTGAGCGGCTATCTTCTGCTCGCATATCTTGAAAGCGTCCTTTTCCTTTTGTCTGTTTTTTTCGATAGTTTTCATATCGTTAGGGGTGGCAAGCCTTATAATGCCTTTTACGGGGTTTGTGAATCTTGTTTCGTCTATTTCCCTGTCCACAAGCGCAACTTCACCACATTCAACGCCCCTTGCGGTCTCAACGATAACTTTGTCGCCCATTTTCACGTCATAGTCTTTTGGGTCGAAGTAGTATATCTTGCCAACGCTTTTAAAGCGTACTCCGATTATTTTTAACATCTCTTTTTCCTTTCAAATATATATCACGGCAAGACCGCTGTGCCAGATCTGTATCCAAGCGGGTGAACTGTTCACCCTGCAATTTTTTGTAACACAGCCGCAAGCCGTCAGCTACTTTCCTGTGACAGAATATATCTGTCCTGCCAGACTGTTTATAGTCAGGCTTATGTTGCAGTTTGCGTCTATCCTGCCTATGTAGTCAGAAACTATATCGTAAAGCCTGACCGCCTGATCTGAGGAAAGGCTTCTGCTGAGCGTCTTTGCACCCTCTTTCGCACAGCTCACAGACTTTTCACTTTCTCCCCCGAGTCTGAATGCCGCACTGTCACGGAGTATCTCCTGAAAAAGGCTCAGCCCCTCTCTCAGCAACGTTTTTTTGCCGTCTGCCACAAATAGCGTTTTCAAAACGTCATATTCGTTTCCGCCGCACATTGCGTCGCACAGACCTCTTGCAAGCTTCACGCTGTCAAAAAACTGGGAGTGTTCAAGATACTCGACACATCTGCCGATATTTCCACGCCCTGCTGAAACAGCTTCGCTTATGAGCGCAGGGGCAACGGCAGGATATTTCTCCTGCAAACACGCCATGCTCTCCGCCTCCGTGACAGAGGTCATGCCAAGGGAAAGCACTCGTGAGATTATGGTAGGCAGAAAAATTTCCTTGCTTCTCGCCGTAAGTATTATAGCGGTATGCTCAGGCGGTTCTTCTATGACTTTAAGCAGAATGTTCTGCACCTGAATAACAGTGTTCACCGACAAGTCAAGGTCAGGGATTATGTATACTTTCATTCTCGCCTCGTTCGGTGCAACGGGAGCTTCCGCAACTATAGGTCTGATAGAATCGTCAACGATGTAGTTGCCGTTGCTGTTTGCCTTTGCCACCATAACGTCAGGGTGAGCTCCGTCGGCTATCATTCTGCAGGTCCTGCAAATGCCGCAAGGCTCGCCTGTCTGACGTTCGCACAAGAGTGCCGCCGCTATCCACCGTGCAAGGGTCTTTTTACCAAGCCCCTTTTCTCCGTGTATCATTATGGAGTGCGGCTCTCGTTTCTTTTTTATCATCTCAGATACGAGCCTGCGAGGCTCGCTGTTTCCGTATATTATCAAGCTCTCAGACCCCTTTCTGAAAATTTTCTATCCCTTAGACTTTCTCAAAACGCTCGATATCAGTAACGAAAATAGTTGCGCCGCCGATAGCCACCTCAACAGGATATGAAGCCGCACCGTCAGGCTCCATGATAGTTGATGACGGAACGAACTGCTTTCTTTTCTTTGAATACTTTTTGCAGACCTCTATAACAAGGTCTACCTGCTCATCAGGGCAGCAGATAAGAAAGGTGGTGTTTCCTGACATAAGAAAACCGCCTGTTGAAGAAAGCTTTGTGGCTCTTATGCCGGCTTTCAGAAGTCCTTTATTTACAGCGTAGGTATCATCGCTGTTTACGATAGCATAGACAAGTTTCATGATTTTGCCTCCTGTTATTTTGATGTAATAATAGCTTTTTTAGCTACACCTTATATTATAGCACATTTATGCGTTCAATTCCATAGTTTTTCAAAATTTTTATTACCTGCGGTGTTATCTCCTCACCGCTCACTGCCACAGGCACAGAGGGCTGACAGCTTGTGACGGTCATTCCGCATATAAGACCGCAGGCGTCCTCTACGTTTACGGTGTGCTGAGCCGAAAAAGCCGCCTGCCTTATACCCATGCGTTTTATCCCTTTTGGTATAGCGGGCAAGTCACCGAAAAGCCTTATCTTAGGCTGTTTTATCTCTGAAAACGCCTTTTCAAGTTTCAAAAAGTCCTCCTCGCTGTTGAAAGGCGACGGCATAAGCACAACATATTGTGTGTCGCTGTATTCAGGCTCGATGCCATATTCCCTCAGCCTGTCTGCAAGGCCGTCACCTGTGATACCGCTTTTGTATGCGGCAACTGTTATCTTCATAGGCTCTTCGCCTATGGTATGCCAGCCGAAAGCTGTTATCCTATCTTTGCAGACTTTTACCCTTTCCACAGTGCGTTCAAGGTCACGAGGAAAATCACCATTCACATAGTTAGCGCAAAGGTCAAGGCTCTCCATTATAAGATAGGAGGGGCTTGTTGAGCCGAACATTGACATTATCTCTTTGGCGCAATCATCATAATTCGCAGGGGCGTGATTTGAAATATGAAGCATTGCTCCCCCTGTGTAGCATGGAAGCGTTTTGTGAGCAGAGTCACAGCACATATCAGCCCCCAAGTCCATGGGATGCAGGCTCTCAGGGAGAAACTTCAGATAAGCTCCGTGAGCGTTGTCGCAAAGAAGAGGCACGCCGTATTTTCTGCAAACCTCGCTCATGCCCTTTATGTCGCTGAGATCGCCAAGATAGTCAGGCGAGGTCACATAAACGCAATCTGCCTTTGTCCTTGACAGCACTTTCTCAACGTCCTCGGGAGTGACGCTTCCTGCGCATATAGACGTAAACTCGCCCTTTGGATATATCCACTCCACGTCAATGTCAAGGAGTATGCAGGCATTTATAAACGCCTTGTGGACGTTTCTTGGTGCGGCAACAGTTATCTTTTTTCCTTGTCCACTGCGACATACTATGCCAAGCATTGCCTTTATGCAAAGGCTCGACCCCTCGGCAGAGTAAAAAGTCCGTCTGCTGCCATAGGCTTCTGCCATTTTGGCTTCGCTCTGTGCGATGATCCCCTCGGCTTCAAAAAGATAGTCCGCACCCTTTATTTCGGTAATATCCCACGGCTCAAGACCATGAAATTTCTGCCCTTTGTGACCGGGCATATGAAACCTCGCTATGCCTGACTTTGCATATTCTCTAACGAATTTATTCACAGGTGCGTTCAATGCTATCTCCCTTTCAGTGCGCTTTTGAGCATGGCAGGCTTCATACCGCAGGATATCCGCTTTCTTGCAAGCCCGATAGTCCTTGATACAGTGGATTTTGAAACACCCTCTGCGTCGGCTATCTCCTGCATTGTCATGCCCTTTGTATAATACATTATTATATAACATTTCTGCCGTTTCGTCAAATTTTCCCGCACTATCTCACGCATGAGCCTGTTTTCTATGGCAGAGGCAGGGTCGGGACTATCTTTCTCAGTGTCACGAGAACTTGAGATATAGTTTTGTATAAGCTCGTATGATACCTTTGTGTGCTGCATAAAAATCCTTTCTTTATCTTTTTTCGATGTTTTCTGACCATTTTTTTACCCACTATATATTGTGGGCAAATTTTTGGACAAACACAATTTTCAAAATTCTTGTTTAATTTGTGGGAAATTAAACGGACTGTTTGTGCATTTTACCATTGCAATTTAAAGAAATATGTGTTATAATGTATCTGCAAATTTGTTTGAGGGTGTTTTGTTGGACTTATAAATATAAATAAAGAAAAAAGCCGATATGAACATCTTTTGAATGAAAAGGGCGGTATTGTGTAAGCTGCCCGTTCTATTTTGAGCCGAATACTGCGGATAAAAATAAAAACACAGGGCAGTGTGAAGCTTTAAGGAGAAGTGTAAAAATTTATGGAGAAAGTAAAGCTTAACAGATTGTCTGAGCTTACTGCTATTGCGAGAAAAAGAGAGCTTACCCCAGAGGAGAAGTCTGAGCGTGAGGCTTTGAGAAATGAGTATCGCAGAAGCGTTATAGCTAACCTGACAGGTCAGCTTGAAGCCACGACGATCATTGAGCCGGACGGCTCAAGAATTAAGGTTTCGGATATGAAACGCAGCGGGGAGGATAAAATAAAGTGACAGGAGTTTCCAGACAGAAACAGAAGCTTTTGACCATGAAAAAGCTTTTTGAGACCAAGACAGACGAAAAGCACACCATTACAGGAAACAGGCTTATTGAGATCCTGGGCGACTACGGCATAAAAGCTGAGCGTAAGACTATCTATGACGATATCAAGACCCTCTGCGACAGCGGAATGGATATTGAGATAACTAAGGACGGTCACTCCAACGCTTATTATCTTGCTCAAAGGCTGTTTCAGGACGAGGAGCTGTATGTTCTTGCGGACGCAGTTGCTTCAAGCAGGTTTCTTACACAGAAGAAATCGAAGGAGCTGTTAAAGAAGATACAATCACTTACATCTGAACACAAGGCAAAGGATCTGCGCCGAATGGTCTATGTGTCAAACAGGACAAAGACCTTCAATGAGCAGATATACTATGCTATAAACAGCATACAAGAGGGCATTTTCAGCGGTTTGGAGATACACTTCAAGTATTACGAATACACCGTTGAAAAACGCAAACAGCTTCGCCATGGTGGCGAGGTGTATACGGTCTCACCGTATTCTCTGGTTTGGGAAAACGACAACTATTACCTTGTGTGCTATTGCGAAAAGCATGAAAAGATATGCCGCTACAGAGTTGACAGAATGACTCAGGTCACTGTTACAGATATCCCCAGGAGGGAGCTTTCCGAGGAGGAGAAGACAGAGGTCACAAATCGTCAGACTATCTACGGAATGTACGGCGGCGAGCTTATGACGCTGCAATTGCAGTTTGACAATAAGCTCATAGATGTTGTAATGGATCGTTTTGGTGAGAAAACCATATGTCACAAAAATTCCGACAATACCTTCTATATAAATGAGGAGGTGCAGGTCGCACCAACATTCTGGGGCTGGCTTTTCCAGTTTGGCTCACAGGCAAAGGTGCTTGGACCTGAAAGGGCAGTGGAAATGGCAAAGGACGCTATTTCAGATATTGCCGATTGCTACAAATAAAAATTTGGACAAGGATAAAAGAGCCGAGATATAAATAGGCGAACGTCTGCTGTAAAAGGCAGGCGTTTTTTATTTGGATATACTACATCACTATTAATTGTAGCACATATGTTCGATATTGTCAAGGGGTAATGTAAAATTTCCGTAAGATGTCGGCAAAAAGTTGACAGCACAGGGGCGAATATGTTATAATATTTACACAAGCAAAGGCGCTTTGAGTAGAAGATACCCAAAGCGCTATTTTTATAATAAGGTAAAAAGGGGTGATAAGCTTGACCACAATGCTCATTTTATCTTCTGTGATAGTGCTGTGCTGTGTGTTTTTCAATAAAATATCTGACAAGTTTGGGCTTCCTGCATTGCTAGCATTCATTCTCCTTGGAATGTTGTTCGGCTCTGACGGGCTTTTTAAAATAGAGTTCGATAACTATAAATTTGCCGAGGAGATATGCTCGGTGGGACTTGTTTTCATAATCTTCTACGGAGGCTTTGGCACGAAATGGAGCGAAGCCAAAAAGGTGGCAGGCAAGTCACTTATACTCGCTTCCGCAGGAGTTTTGCTCACAGCCTTTGCAACTGGAGCATTCTGCAAGCTTGTGCTGGGCTTTGAGTGGCTGGAAAGTCTGCTTATTGGCGCTGTTATAAGCTCCACAGACGCCGCTTCGGTGTTCTCTGTACTTAGAAGCAAAAAGCTGAACCTGCGATACGGTACGGCTTCAATACTGGAGCTTGAAAGCGGAAGCAACGACCCTTGGGCTTATATGCTCACGGTTATAATACTTTCAGTAATGAAAGGCGGTGCAACGGCAGGAGGCTTTGTTGTGAGCTTGCTTGCACAGGTGTTCTTCGGTGTGGGCTTCGGTGCGCTTATATCTTTGGGTGCGGTGTATCTCATAAAACGTGTGCGATTTGACGCCGCAGGCTTTGACGCTATCTTTGTTACTGCCATAGCCATACTATCCTACGCCCTGCCGTCAGCGGTGGGCGGAAACGGCTATCTAAGCTGCTATATAGTTGGCATTGTCCTTGGCAACACAAAAATATCAGGCAAAACAGCCCTTGTGCATTTCTTTGACGGAATAACGGGCTTCACACAGATATTGCTGTTTTTCCTCCTTGGACTTTTGGCATTCCCGTCACAAATGCCGTCAATAATACTTCCTGCGGCGGCGATAGCATTGTTCCTTACATTCGTTGCAAGACCTGCGGCTGTTACTGTTATCATGAAGCCTTTCGGTGCAAAGTGGAAGCAGATAGCCCTTATCTCATGGGCAGGATTAAGAGGAGCGACCTCCATTGTTTTCGCTATCATGGCGACAGTTGATGACGCATATATGAAAAATGACGTTTTCCATATCGTTTTCTGTATCGTGCTTATGTCTATCGGTATTCAGGGTACGCTTCTGCCGCTGTTTGCTAAAAAGCTCGATATGATAGACGATGAGGAGAACGTAATGAAAACGTTTAATGACTACAGCGACGAAACGGAAGTGCAGTTTATAAAGCTTTCAGTTCAGACGGACAGCAATTGGGCAGGGAAGAAGATAAAGGATATACCTTTTCCGAGAGGTCTGCTTGTGGTGATGATACTCCGTGACAAAGAGAAGATAATACCAACAGGCAAAACCCAGATACTTGCAGGGGACGTTGTGGTGCTGAGTGCGGCAGGCTTTTATGACGACAGCCATTTTGTCCTAAGCGAAATGAACCTTGATAAGCACCACGAGTGGTGCGGTCTGAAGGTGTCAGAGATAACAATGTCAGAGGACAGCCTGATAGTAATGATAAAACGTCAGGGACGTATACTTATCCCAAACGGCAGGTTGCGGCTCAAAGAGGGAGACGTTCTTGTAGTCACGTCAGGATAGAGAATATTCAGGCGGCGGATTGACTTGCGTTTTGTGTGAGCCGTTTATATGAAAACCACTTTGCCATTCTTATCAGCTTATTTTCAGTGTCTTTTCATAAAACTATCATATTGAACAGGTATTATATATACAAGGTCAGAGGAACACCGAGAAAGACCTCAGGCAAAAGCTTTGAGAGCTTGATGAAAGTTCCGTCAACCAATTACTCATAATGAGTTTTTCATATAATGAGTTTTCATATATAATTTTCCTTCATTCTTCTTTTCATTTCATCTCGCTGTGCTCTGAATTTTCAGAGTGCGGCAAAAGTGAAATGGCATGGAAAAGTACATAACTTTAGCATTCCCCATTCATAATTTTTTCTTCATATTATACTTCTTACTTCTCTGAAAGACCCTGTGGCTTTTGCCACGGGGTCTTTTGGATTTGTAGAATTTATATCAAAACAAACGTTCTTATCTGTGCATATCGACAAAAAAACTTGCTGTCCAAAAAATTACCCCTCAAATTCATGAAGTTGTGTTATCATACATACAGCCCCGAAATAGAAAAAGAAAAAATATGAGGATGTGTGTAAAAATGATATGGATAATCATGATGAATGTTTTTATTGTTGCGGCAGGTGCAGGCGGCGACAGGTGGCTTATGAAAACTATAATGAGAATGGTGCTGTTTTTCCTGTTTGTTGCGGTGGCAGAGAGGAACATGGGAGCAGTGTTTGCCGCAGGCATCGTGTTCACAGCGGCATGGGCGGCACTGTCGCTTTTTGAAGCGGAAACCAAAAAGAAACGCCATGCAAATAAGATTAGACAGTGCCGTGTCAGAGAAAATATAAACCGTACAATACAAATTGAGCAATAATTAACAAAAAAATCACTTATTTTATGGGCATATGTGTTATAATTAATAATGATTATAATGATTTAGCCTGAGAGGTGATATAGCTTTTGAAAAATTCTGCTGATTTTGAACTGTATGATAAAATAAAAAAATATAGAAGATCTATTTTGAAAACAAGCGTGTTAGTGCTGTTCGTTGCTTGTCTGCTTGTGTATGCGTGTGCCTGCTATTACAGCGGTGTGAACGCATTTCAGAAAGAGGCTCAGCTTTGCTCTGCCATAAATGCGGAAGCAGACCAGAATGTGGCTGCCTTTATGAAGAAAATGGAGGACACTGCCAAGCTTATAATGGGCAATGAGGACTATGCGAAATATGATCCTACTGACACGTCAAAGAGCGAATTTGCTGTGCTTAATGAGGAGAATGTTCTCACTGAGAGGCTTATAGAGCTTAGTACATTGGGCAACTATACTGATTTTGGCATTGTAAGCAGTAATGAACATAATGTAGGAAAGATAACCGACGGTACAAAGGATATATTTGACGATGAGATATACAAGAGAGTTTCCGACCTTATGGGTGACAGCAAGATAAAATGGTTCACGGGACAGGACGATAACTACAGACGAGTGTATTTCGCAGGCAGGATAAATGACGATCTTATTTTTATCTCCTCTGTGTTTTCAACGGAGTTTGATCTTGTTTTTCTGCCCTCTGACAATTACAGCGAGATAAATACCATGCTGTGTGATGACGATGGCAGGATAATCTATGCTAACGACGGAAAAAGTGTTGTCGGCGAAAAGCTCGATGAAAAGCTCTCTAAATTCCTTGAGGGAGGCACTGGCGTCACCGTTTCGGATATGACTACTATCTGTGCTATTGATGATTGCAGTGACGATTGGGTGGTCATTACTACCGTGGATATGTCAGACACTTTGCGTCACTATGTGAAAACAGGGCTTAAATGCCTTGGTATCTTTATTTGCTGCGCAGTCATATTTATTATGATATCTGCGGCAGCGGCGGCGGATAACGACCCGCAGAACGGACCGAAGTTTGGAAAATATCCAAAGGTGGACGAAAATACAGGGCTTTTCACTGCGGAATATACCGAAAACAGCATTATGGATAAAATGGAAACTTGTATCTCAGGCTCGACTATCGCATTTATTATCGTGAAAATAACAAATCTGGAGCTTATAAGGCTCAACTATGGCGAGGAGATAGTGGCGGAAGCTGAAAGAAAGGTCGCCGAAATACTGGTGGAGAACCGCAAGGAGGGCGATATCTGCGGAATTTTCAGGGAGGGCGAGTTTGCTCTGTTTGCAGACCATACGAACTTTGACCTTGTGAGAGCCTATGGTAATGTGAGGGCTTATGTTAAAGAGCTTAACGATAAGCTGAAGAAATGTTGCCTTGACGATGACAGAGGCTACATAAAATGTGCAGTGGGTGCGTCGGTCTACCCTGAAACAAGCGATGATTATGATGAACTTTACGAAATGGCAGAAAAAGCCTGTGAGAAAGCAGAACACAGTGAGGACGCAAGAGCGGTGATATATGATAAAAAAGAGGAAGAGGTGAGCCGCAGTTGAGAACACGCATTGTAAGGTGTGCGGCTTTGACCGCTTCAGCAATCTGCACAGTGACTGTCATGACGGGCTGTGCATTGTTTGAAAGAAGAATGGAGCATAATGTAAAGACCGAGGTGTCCTTCTCGTGGTGGGGCAAGGACGCGCGTAACGAGTATACTCTCGACGGGCTTAAAGCCTATCAGAACAGCAATAAGAACGTTGTGGTAAGACCTGAGTATGCAGACTTTGACGGCTTCAAAACACGAATGGACGTGGAATTTTTCTCTGACACCACCGCAGATATCATGCAGTTAAACTACAGTTGGCTCTATGAATATTCTCCCGACGGCGAGGACTTTTATGACCTTAATGAGCTGTCGGAATACATAAATCTCTCAGCATTTGATGATGACAGCCTTTCATACGGCACAATAAACGGCAAGCTTAACGCCTTGCCTACCGGTACGAACTGTATAACCTTCTACTATAATAAAACGATGTATGACAGATATGGTCTGAGCCTGCCTGAAAATTGGTCTGACCTTATAAATGCGGCTGAGGTCATGAAATCAGACGAGGTGTATCCTGTTGAAATGACGAAAAAGGCGGCTTATCTCAGCTCTGTGGCGTATGTGGAGCAGGTAACGGGAAGAAAAATGTTATCTGACAGCGGTGAGTTTCAGTATACCTCGGAGGACGTAAGGCTCATGCTCGCCTTTTATCAGGAAATGCTAAATAAAAAGGTCACAAAACCTGCGTGGGATTTCGATAGGAACGATCTTGAAAAATGCCTGACGGCAGGCGTGGCTTCCTGGATATCAGACGCAGAGTATTACTGCGAGCCTGCTCAGAAGTTTGGCTTTGACATCGTTATAGGCGACTATCCAAAGCATAAGCAGGCCGTGAGCAGCGGTTGGTATAAAAAGCCCACTAGCGTTTATGCCATAAAGAAAAATACCAAGTCCCCTGAGGAAGCCGCAAAGCTTCTTGACTATCTTGTGAACGGTGAGGAAATGGCTCTCCTGCAGGGCATGGGAAAGGGCGTGCCTGCATCAAAGGCGGCATTGGAAGCTCTTGAAGCGAGGGATATGCTTGACGGGATAGAGTATAAAGCCAACGAGAAAATGGCAAACTCAGAGGAGCTTGAAATAATGTCCCCGAAGCTTGAAGATCAGGGGGTACTTGACCTTTTTATAAGCACCTCGGAGTCGCTTTATTATGGCAGGGCGGAGATAGAAAACGCTTCTGAAAATCTGTATAATAAAATGAAGGAATTATTCAAATAGTTAAATATGCGAAACAAATAGTGCAAATTGTATTCAAAAATGAATGAGAAGTGTACAGAGTACACAAAAATAACGAAAGTGTTAAATAAGTCTTGACAATTTATTTGTTTTAAGATATAATTAAGAACGATGTAAGGTGATACATCATAAAATGGTGTGTGACAAAGTGTGTGACAGACTTTTGTGAAAATGTCAACGTAGTGTTACCAATCGTCAAAATGACCGATTGAAAATTAGTTTTTCGTCAAATCGAACAAAGTTGAGAAAAAATCCGAAAAACTATTGACATTTTGGACAAGATGATGTATACTTTAATCATGGTGATAAGGAGAACACAAAGAACTCCGAAAGCCACTTAATTATTGGAAAGTAGCTGCTTAAATCGGCTTGCAGCTCTTTTATAAACAAATTTATTTAATTTATTATGGAGGGATTTTCTATGAAGAAATCTAACAGAAAAGGTTTCACCCTTGTAGAGCTCGTAGTTGTTATCGCTATCATCGGTATTCTTGCAGCTATCCTCGTTCCTACAATGATGAACTATGTAAAGAAGTCAAAGCTCAAGACAGCTAACTCAAACGCTAAGCTCGTTTTCACAACTGTAAACAACGAGGCTGCTGACCTTATCGTCGACGGCAAGGAAGGTAGCATTTCAGCTACTGCTTCACCTGTAGCAGTAAGTTCTCTTGATGATTCAAAGGTTCTTGAGAAGGCTGTAAAGAAGGCTCTCTCAGATAATGGTGATGCTGCTGGTTATGTTTACTGGACGATTGACGGCACTACAAAGAACGTTAAGCTTGCTCAGTGGTCTTCAGCTGATTCATCAACTGATACAATTGTTGGTCAGTGGCCAAACCCAACATCCGATTACGATACACTTCACAAGATCGGTACATCTTTCTAATTAAAAGAAAAATTCAGAACCGCTCATTTGAGCGGTTCTTTTTTTGTCTGAAAATATATAAAATAGCCAATAAAAATAGCTTGCCTTTGTGCAAATGGTAAAATTGAGTAATAAAGCTTGCCTTTTTCTTGACAAAATCGGGTAAATTTTGTATAATATACTTGTCGAAATATTAATGGGGATCGATATTTTGATGAAAGAATTGAGGGAAAGACATGAATAAAAAAGGCTTTACTTTGGTGGAGCTTGTGGTGGATTGCTCGGCAGTGCATGACGAATCCAAAAAGCTTGAAAAAGCAGTCCATGACGCACTTAGCGTCAATGGCGACGATGCAGGCTATGCCTTTTGGATAGCAGGGGAGGACGGCAGATACAAGCTTGCACAGTGGTGTGATACAAGTTCGCCAAGGTCTAAAGGCATTGTAGGGCAGTATCGTGACCCTGCGAACAAACCTGACGATCTCCCTGAGAATTTCAGTTGGGGCGTTAAATTCTGAAACTATTGACGATCTGTCATTGCCGTGGAATAATTAAGATAACAAAAAAGAGGCATACTGCTGTAAGCGGTTTACCTCCAATATAGTTTTTTCTTTAAGAAATAACCGACCTATTGGACGTGGGGCGGTTATTTCTTTTTATTGCAGACATTGAGCACAAGTCTAATCATGTCAATATCTGTCGCAAAAAGTTTTACAAAAACATTGACTAATTTCTTAATAAATGGTATAATTTATATGTCAATTATTTTTTTGGAGGATATTAATGAAAGAGAAATTTAAAAGCTGGGCGTTCAGCAAAGAGCGTGGAAAATGCGATGTTATAACGCTGATAATATACCTGCTTGGTGTTTGCACTGTATCGTTTTTTCATGAACCGTGGTTTGATGAAGCTCAGGCGTGGGCGATTGCACGTTCGGGATCATTAAAAGAGATACTTTTTGAGATCCCACACTATGAAGGTCACCCTCCTCTATGGGATCTGATACTTCTTCCATTTGCCAAGCTTGGCGCACCATACGAGCTGTCCCTCGCCATAGTAAATATCTTTTTCATGACTCTTGCTGTGGCGGTCTTGCTTTTCAAGTCACCTTTTCCAAAGCTGATACGTTGTCTGTTGCCGTTTAACTTCTTCCTGTTTTATCAGTACGGCGTTATAAGCAGACCCTATTGCATATTTGTGCTTGCGATTTTTCTTGCGGCAGTGTGCTATAAGAATAGAAATGAACACCCTGTAAAATACCTTTTGTGCCTTGCGCTCATGTGCGCTGTGCATTCATATGGCATAATGATCGCAGGTGGTCTGTGTATCGTATGGCTCATAGAGATTTTTATTGAATATAAAAAAAGCGGAAAACTTGCAGGCATACTGAAAGACCGCCGCTGTTGGCTGATGTTTTGTCTGCTGGTATTTGCGTTGTTGGTCATGGCGGCTATTGTGCCAGATGAAAACGTCTTTCTCGGTGGCAAGACTACAAGTGAAACGGAAATGTCATTTCCAATTGGCGTTGGAAACATATTGTTTTATTTTGTTATGCTATCAGATGCGATCTTTACGTCTTTTTATAATTATGGCATGGATATCAGCGACCTTGCGGAACAACTCCCTACTATAATAGTATTGATATTTGTATTTACAATTTTCATGGTAGTATTGCATAAAAACAGGAAGCTTTTGACCTTTATAATACCATACAGCATAGTTGGTGTGTTTGGCTCGATCGTCTATGCGTCGCCACATCATATAGGCGTAGTGACGGCTTTTGTGATATTCACATTTTGGATAATCGTTGAAGAAAACGGCAGTGTTCAGCTTCCTGGTCGTATATTGAAACTTTATGATAAACTAGGTGGAAAGCTTAAGTTTGTCATAAAGGCGATAGCATTTCTGCCCGTTTTGATACCGATAGCATGGAGTGGAGCTTCTTCTTACTTTGACATTCGTTATCCATATTGGTTTGATGAAGCTGCTGATTTTATAAAAGAATATCACCTTGATGATTATAAAATAATGGGAATGTGGCAGCAGCTTATCAAGGGCGACCCTGAGGATTATACCTATTTCGGCTCTGATGAATCTGATTATGAATGGTATGATTATCCTGAAATACAGGGTGTATCTGTATCGTTGGACTCATATTTTGACAAGAATATTTTCTATAATTTTAACATAGATGATCCTAACAAAGTATTTTTGTATTATCGTGCAAATACCCAGGAACAAGCTGAAGAAACCTTTACAAAGTGGCAGGAACAGGGAGAGCCTGACATTGTGATCAACCGCTGTGAAATAACCAAGGCATATCCTAATATAGATGTTGATGATTATGTGGCTGTTAAGAGAGTATATTTCTATAAGCCTTATAAATTCACCACTAACCAGCAGTATATTACAATATACATGAAAAAAGAATTGTTTAATGAAATAGGTACCCTTGAAGAACTGACAGCCCAAAAGCTATACTAGGAACGATATGACAAAAAGTTTGCTTTTGGATTAATTATCCAAGAACACTTGATTTTCCCTTAATGATGTGTTAAAATAATACATGAAACAGAAAACGTTTTACGATGGAGATTTTAATGTGAAAAAGCTTGACCTTGACAAGATAATAAAATTTGTATTGACTTCTGGAATAGGTTTTGTGCTTGATTTCATATCCTACTTTATGATGACGCAGCTAATAAATATCAGTGTTGTTTATGCGAATTTTACAAGCTCAATAATAGGCGCAACATTTGTTTTCATAGTTTCTACGAGAAAGATATTTATACATGATAATTCAAAGATCCCATTAATGTGCAAATATATTTTGTATATAATGTATCAGCTTATCATGATAACGGTGGCGTCGTTGCTGATCTCTTATGTAAATAAAATTCTGTCAGCATCAACGGATATATCATTGATAGTTAAATACAGCAAAATGTTATCGAAAATCCTGGTAACGCCGCTGACGCTTTCGTGCAACTATATTTTTATGAGGACGATTTCCAAGCTGTAATATGACATATATCGATGAAGGAGAAGCGTTATGAAGAAAGATAAGATCATGGTGTTTATACCTGTCTATAATTGTGAGAAGCAGATCACGAGAGTGCTTTCACAAATCAATGACGATGTGCTTACATATGTTGATGAGATCATTGTGGTAAACAATTTAAGCACGGATAATACAGTAAAGGTTACACAGGATTACCTATTGAAGCATAGAGAACTTCCCTGTAAAATAATAAATAATAATGCAAATTTTAATCTTGGCGGATCACACAAAGTTGCTTTTAATTATGCTTTAGAAAATGATTTTGATTACGTTATTGTCCTCCATGGCGACGATCAGGCGGATATCAGAGACTTTTTGCCAATTCTGAAAAAGAGAAGTTATAAAAGGGCTGATTGCGTTTTGGGCGGTAGATTTGAATCAAGATCTTGCCTGATAGGCTATTCAAAAAAGCGCATACTTGGAAACCATGTTTTTAATCTTATCTATTCACTGGCAGCTGGAAAGTCTATAAGAGATATGGGTTCAGGACTTAATATGTACAGCACCAATATGCTCAAAAGTAAATTTTACATTGGTCTGTCAGATTCGCTGTATTTCAATGCCGAAATGCTGCTGTTTTCAGCATATTATAATGTTGATTTCAAGTTTTATCCGATCACATGGCGTGAGGAAGATCAGGTATCAAATGCAAAATTATTTAATTTGTCATATAATTTGTTTGTCATGGCTTTGCGATATAGGCTTAACAAAAAGAAGTATATAGATTCCTACTGCAAAAAAGATATATATAAGGGAAAGATCATTTTTGATAATACTGTTGGGGGAGAACGATGAAAAATTTTCATTTAGTAATGCCAATGGGCGGCAAGGGACAGCGCTTTTTCAATGACGGGTATGTAGCCCCTAAACCATTGATTGAGATACATGACAGACCATTCTTCTATTGGTCCACTATGTCAATACTGAAGTATAATCCAGATTGTGATGTTACTTTTGTTGTGCTGAGAGAACATATAGAGAAGTTCGATATAAAAAATCGTATATTATCGTATTTCCCACAGGCTAGAGTGGAGGTAATACCTGAGGTTCTTGCAGGTGCAGTGCTGACTTGCATGGCTGGTGTAGAAAATATCAATGACGATAGACCAGTCTTGTTTAATGACTGCGATCACATGTTTTGTTGCTCTGAGTTCAATTCTATGGATGGAAAAAGTGCGGCAAAGTATGACGGCTTGTTGTTCACGTTCAAATCAGATCTGCCGCAGTTCAGCTATGCTTTGTGTGATGAAAATGGTATTGTTATTAGAACTCAGGAGAAAGTTGTTATTAGTGACAATGCAATATGCGGAGCATATTATTTCAGAAATAAGGACATTTTTCTTGAAAACGCCAAGAGATATTTGTCGGAGTGCAAATATAGTGAATATTTTATGAGCGGCGTGTATAACAGCATGATAAAGAATAAACTTATATCCGGCGTAGTGGGTACGGATTATCATATATCGTTTGGTACACCTGCTGAGTATCAGGACGCAGTTGACAGACTGGAATTTGGAGAGCTGTTATGAACATTCTTATGTTTTTAGCTGCGCTGGCTGTGATAACTCTTGGACACTTTTTTAGAATTAGGCGTTGGAAAAGTTTTATATCGGTCTATGAAGATTCACATGATTCAGACTTGATGTTTTGCACAGGAATAGGTTATTTGGTGGATAATGTTCTGCCATTTCATGTGGGCGATATTGTCAGAGCAGCGATAATTGGCAAAAAACTAAAAAATGGTGCTGCATTTTCTCTTGCCGTGATAATCATAGATAGGATCTTAGATGTTTTCGTTGTAGCGTTCATTTATGGGACGATTTTTTTTGCCTCAGGGAAAAATCTGATGAATTTTATTTTCTTCACCGGTTTTTCAGCACTGCTACTGTTTTTTCTTGGGTTGTCGGTTACGTTTAGCAAACGTTTTAAAAAGTGTGTGCTTGTATTTTCCTCAATATTTAATACGAAGATCCAGCTTTGCATCTTAGAATTTGTGTGGTCTTTTATCTGTACCATACGCAATACAGTGAAAAAGATCGACAAAACAAAGCTTGTTCTGTATAATGTCCCCCTTGTCAAGACACAAATGAAAAAAATTATCGTGACAGCGAAAA
>OKUF01000048.1_pt1 | contig 74711 bp, 73 predicted proteins | sample 1606781 | NCBI WGS metagenome assembly OKUF01 (sample SAMEA3882555, study PRJEB24775) | human gut metagenome | biome: human-associated habitat; feature: intestine environment; material: feces | place: Netherlands | collected 2009/2010
ATTTAGATAAATTTGGAGATTATACTAATATTATTGATGATAATACTAATATATTTAAAACAGAACTTACTATTGAAGGAAAACCTTGTTCTTTTGTTGATGTTGTATTTAACAATGATAATATAGATAAAGTACTTAATTATATATCATATTCTATTAATAAAGCTACTGACGATAATTATAGTGGGCTTAGACTTCTTATTTATACTAATTGTTGTTATAGTGATTATATAGATATTAGTGTTCCAAAGAAGACAATGAAAGATTATAAACATCCTTATTATAAATACGGAAGTTGGATATTCAATTGGTTTAGAAATAAGATTGCTAACATAGATACCAAAAATCCTATAATTAGAGGTAATGGTAAACTACATCCTGATACTAAATTTATAACTACAAAAAGTCTTAATGATGCGCTTGTGGTTGGTAAATATTTTGTTATAAGATTTATATTTTATAGTAATGATAAAAGAATAAGCGTAAACAATATAGAATGTCATTAATGATGAAAAATAATAAATATAAACCTAGAAAAAAAGCTTTTATTGGCGCTATTATTGGAGCGGCTACTAGTATAGCTGGAGGAATTATAGGAGCGCGTAAAAGAAAAAGAGCCGCTAGACGAGAAGCTGCTCGTCAGAAAGCAATTAAACGTAATGAAGAAACTTATAAAAGTATTGAAGCTCTTAATGCTGGACTTGAAGGTCAAGAAGAAATACAAGATAATTTTATGGAACAATATATGAGATATGGCGGTATTGCTAAAAATAAAAAATATAAGAATAGAAATAAAAAAGCTATTGGTGGAGTAGGAGAAATTATCGGTAGCGCTATTAGTGGAGCTGCTAATATAGTTAGTGCTGTAACTGAAAGTCCAGAAATTGCACAAACTGGAAATGTAATAGGACAAACGATAGGAAAAGGATTAGCAAAACATAATGCTAAACGTATTGCTGAACAACGTAAAGATAATCTTACTAAACCTATTCCTATTAATGGAATTAATGCTAATTCTGATTTAAATCTTCCTACAACTCTACAACCAATTAAACGTTATGGTGGTCGTAAATCAGTATACCGAATGGCGTGTGGTGGACAAAAACGGAGGTAAACATTAACGTAAACCGTATTCATTTGCTCACTGTTGGATTTTGATATAGGTTGTGATAATTAGTATTGATTCTGATAATCGTTTAACAGAGAGCTTTAAAATGGCTAGTTTTGTCTATTTCATATAATAATATATAATTATGACTAGATATGAACCTAATATAGTTCGTGGTGGACGTGCCACTAATATAAAAGGTAATCTATACTATATGTCAGGTAGAAAACATGAATCTGGCGGTATAGATATTGGTAAGAATCCTAGAACAGGACTTGAAGTTGAAGACGGAGAAGTTGTTCAAACGGATTCTAATGGTTTAAAAGTATTTAGTGCTCAACCTATTCTTAATGGTAATAGTCCTGCTAAACTTGTAATGGGTGGTGCTAATCCTGCTAAAGTATTTAATGCTCAAGAAAGATTTAAAGAAGTAAATGGTATTAATGATGATGGTACTAAAAAGAAACGTATGGGAGGATTAAGTAGAAATAAAGATTATGGTTCAAGTAAGAAACCATATCCTAGTGTTAATAAAAAAGATTTTGCTGGTGGTGGAAGAAGTTATCCAATACCTACTAGAGCGGATGCAGTAGACGCTTTACGTCTTGCTGGACTTCATGGTCGTTCTGATGTTAAAGCTAAAGTTTATAAAAAATATCCAGATTTGAAAAAGAAACGTATGGGAGGTATAAGAGAAGATTATCCTACTCTTGCCGGAGATTATTATGGTAGAGAAGAAGCTAAGACTATTAAAGCTCTTAGAAATGCAAGAACTAATCCTCAATATCAAGGACGCAATCTTAATCTACCAACATTATCAATGAATAATGCTTATGGTAATTTACCTGTTACTCCAAGTAATAGAACTGCTATTGAAAGAACTAATACTAAGTATAATACTACTACTGATAAACCTAAGACTAAAAGACAATCATTTAATAGTGCTTTTGCTGCTGCTAGAAAACAAGGTCTTAGAGAATTTACTTGGAATGGTAAACAATATGGAACACAATTAGCAGGTTTTACAAAACAGAAACCTGCTCAACAAACTACTGCTAAAAGTAGCATAACTTCTAATAATCTTCCGGAAGTTACAATTACTGCTCCTAGAGTTAATAGTAGATTAATTAACCAATTAGAAGCTAATAGATATGTTCCTTCTAAACCAAAACCTGTTCAAGAACATACAGTTAGAGTAGAAAGTAATACTGTAAGTCCTGTTAAACGTAGAAGTCCTATTAATGATAAACCTGGTAGAGTTGGTTATACTGATAATAACGGAGATGTTATTTATAGTGCAAGTGGTAGTAATGAAGTTGGTGATATACTTTCTGCTGGATTTAATGACATGATTGAATATGGTAGAGGAATATTTAATCGTAAAAAAAAAGTAGGAGGTAGAGTTGTAACAGTTAATGGTAATGTCAAATCAGGTCTAGTTATCTCTCCATCCTCTACGGGGGAACGGGAAAAAGCCGCCGTTGGTAAAGACTATGACTTTAGAATCGATACTACTAAATATAAAATAGGAGATACTTTCGAATATAAAGGAAAACAATATAAAGTTACAGGACGTAATGCCGCTAAACCTATAGATAGTGGAACTGATAAAGATGTTGAAGCCGCTGCTCGTAGAGACGCTAAAGGAGCAAGAACTGACTTTAGAGATATGTTAGAACGTCCACAATATACTCCTGATAAAATAGAAAGCAAACCTAAAACTGTTACTACTAGAAGTACTAAAGTTGAACAACCAGTTCAGACAACTACGACGACTAAGCAGACCAAAGTAACAGCCCCCCGTAGGGGAAGTGGAAAGAGTAAATCTAAGCCTGCTGCTAAACCTGCTGAACCAACTAAACCTGTACCTAAATTTGCAGATTTAAACACAATGATTCAAGGTATTAATACTAGAGGTGCTCAAACCCCTACTAGAATAGAACCACGTACTATTGAAGGAGCTAGTACTAATACAGGAGTTCCTGATGTAATTGAATCTCCTCGTAAAAGACTTGCTTTATTTGATAAATTAGATACTAATGATATTATAGGTCTTGCAGGTAATATAGGTGGTACAGTTGCTAGTGCTATAAATACTCGCAAATCACTTAATAATATGGAAGCTCCCAGTGAACCTATGTATGAAATTCCTGCTGCTATGAAAACTCATTTTAATATAAGACCTCAAATAAGTGAAATTAATGAGAATACTCGTAGAAGTATGGATGATGTTACTGCTAATACATCTAGTAGTAGAGTAGCTCTTCAAAGAAAACAAAGATTGCGTAATACTGGACAATATGCTAAAAATAATCTTTATGGTCAAAAAGAAAATATAGAAACTCAACTTATTAATCAAGATAGATTAAATAGACAAAGAGTTGGAAGTAGAAATACTGCTGCTTATAATGATTGGAGAAATCGTACTACTCAATTTAGAAATGCTATTAGAGAGCAGAAAGCTAGTTCTCTTAATAATATGTTTAGTGGTATTAATGCTGGACTTCAAGATATGCTTAGTCGTATTGAAAATCGTAGAAATTATAATAATACTCTTGGTATTTATGATGCTACACATCCTAATACAGATAAAAGATTATTTAGAGATAAAGGTGTTACAATTTAATATTGATAAATATGCCTATACAAGAATTTAATCCTGTGTTTAGACCTGTTGTTAATCCAATTGATTTGGAGAAATTAGGACAGGCTTATGATACACTTGAACAAGGACATCTTAAAGCAATAGATACTGCCTCCGCTGTGGAGGCAGAACTTGCTAAGCTTGATTTAAATGAAGCAGAAGATGAATGGAGACAACAACAAGTGAATAAGATAAGAAGTGCAGTTACTAATAATAGTACTTATGGAAATGCTTATGGAGCTTTAGATGATGTTATTCGTGAGAATGGTTCTATAATGTCAAATCCTGGTATGATTGGTAGACTTCGCGCTCAACAAGATTATAAGAAATATATTGATAATCTTGAAAAACGTACTGATATTCCTGAAGATTATAAAGCTTATTTTAAAGAACAAAATACTTATAATTATAAAGATATAACTGATAGTAAAGGTAATATTATTGGAGGTAGTAAATGGAATCCTGCTGTACAAGAAGTTAGTACAGTTCCTATGAGCCAATTACTAGATAAAGCTCTTCAATGGGCTGCTAAAGAATCTGGTGGAGGTAGTCAAACTAGATGGCTTGATTCTCAAGGTAAAGTTACTAATGATATTACTAAATCAGTTACAGGCGAGATTTATTCATCTGCTACTAATAAATGGGAAAGACTTAGTAAAGATAAATTAGCTGCTGCTGTTGCTGCTGTAATTGAAAACACTCCTGGAGCTAAAGCTAGTCTTGACCAAGATTATAAGATTGCCAAATGGAAATATGATAAGAGTGGTGGTAATAATCCTGATATAACTAATAAAGATGGTATTCTTTTAACTCCGGAAGAATATCTTAATAAAAGAATTGACCCATTTTATAAAGCAGCTACTTATTATAATCAAACTTCTAATACTACATATGGAGAAGCTTGGAAAGCTCAATTAGCATTAGCTAGACAACAAGCTGTTGCTGGTAGTGGAGGAGCTAGTAATAGAGCTGGTTATTCTGATATACTTACTACTACAACAAATCCTATAAGAATTGATAATTTTGTTCCATCTACTGCACAAGCAGAAATTAGTACTAATAAACAAAATATTGCTGATTTACTTAAAGCATCTAATCCTAATCTTGATTTTAATCTAGATGGTAAGACTAGTAATGATATAAAACAACTCATTAAAGATAATATAAAAGACCCTATGGAACAATATAGGGCTTTAGGTAATCTTGAAATTATAGACGATGCTCAAGATTATCTTAATGGGTTGAAAGAAGGACAAGAACCTGATACAGCAGAAGCATTTGACGCTTATAATGCTATAATTAGTATGAGTGATTTACCTAAAGATAATAAATATGCTAAACAATATAGCAAAGCTGTAAATAATATATTTGGTAGTTCGCAAGCTATTAGACAATATTTTACATCGGACGATTCGTTTGACGGATTTATAGCTTCTATTGGTGGTGAAAATAAAGCAAAGTCTTTAGGTATAACATTTGGTACTAAAAATGGTAAGAAATATGCTGAATTGTCAAGAGATTATAATAGAAGTTTATATAGTTTTGCTAAAGCTTCAAGAGAAGGTATTTCTCAAAATACTAATATATTTGGAACTCTATGGAATGATTTAAAAGGTACAGTAAATTCTTATTGGGGAAATAATGTAGTTCAAGTAGGAACTAATGGTGATGAAATCCCAGTAACAGGTAGAGACGTACAAGACAATATGTTAGTAGGTAGTGCTAAGTCTCAAAATAGAATAGTATTTGGAGATTTAATAGATTTTGTTGATAATAGACTTAAAAGTAAAAACGATGACCTTCTTAAAGGTGGAAAACTTCAAGTTGGTCAGCAAGTTGTTACTGAACCTACACCTAATGCTGCTGAATTAGTATTTCAATTACAAACAGGTGCTATTAAATCATCAGAATTTACTAATCAATATAAAGTAGCTAAAGACCAAGCTATGAAGGCTATACGTAATATAGACCTTACTCAAACAGGTGCTCTACGAGTTGGAGATAATAATATGTTTGAACCTATTGATAGTGAAGACCGTAAAGAACTTACTGCTATTATTAGAAGTGCTAAAGAAAATGATTTAGAAATAGTAGCTGTTCAAGATTTTAAAACAGGAGAATGGAGTCCTCAAATTACTATATTAGGAACTTATGATAATGAAGGAAAACTTAAAAGAGAACCAATTACTCTTTATGCTCCTGGAGGATTTGATAGCGCAATAGTTGAAAGTTGGAATAATGATACAACATTTAAAGCTAAGAAAGATATAAATATATATGGAGCTGCTGGACGTAATATTAATCTAACCAATGCTTCTGCTTTTGCTAATATTGATAAAATAACTATGATACCTACTGGTGATGAATTTAATGTTTATGATAAAACTAATAATCGTTCTTTAGGTTCTGTATCTCCTCAAACTGCTGTTGATTTAAGAGATACTTATTATCAATGGAATGATATTTATAATTTATATCAAACAGGAGCTAATGTTAGAAAAGAAGCAATCGAAGCTATTGCTGAAAAAACAGCTATTAATTTAGCAAATATTACAGGAGCTGCTGGTAATCAGAATATAATTGCTTATTATTACCAACAATTAATTAACAATATAATGGGACAATAATATGGATATACTAAAGTTTGCACAAGAAGGAAACGTTAGAAGAAATCCTGACTATAATCCTAAGACTAAAAAGGGGGCATTACAGCCCCCTACTATAACAGATTTCAATCCCGCCACTTCTACAAGTGATGCGGGACGTTCTGTTTTAGGACGTACATTAGCAAGAGGTATATATAATCTTAATCAATATGATGTAGATAAATATACTCCTTATGATACTTATGTTAATCCTTATGATACTGAAGAAGAACTTAATAAAGAACGTGCAGAGAATCAAGGAGTACTTGAACAAACCGGTAGATTCGTTGGACAAGCGGTTGGTTCTGAAGTTGTACTTGGTACTCTTCGTGGATTTAGTGATTTAGTTGATGCAGCTGGACAACTTATAGGAGTTACTGACGATGATTATACTAATCCTGTTAGTTCTCAACTTGCAGAATGGCAAGATGCTATTCGTGAAAGACTTGAAATATATAGAGAAAACCCTAATGAAAACTTTGATTTTAGTGATAGTGGATGGTGGCTTGGTAATGCTGTAAGTATAGCTAGTACATTAAGTCTTTTAATACCTGGAACTGCTGTCGCTAAATTAGGTAAAATTGCAGGTCTTGGACGATTAGCTCGTGGTATAGGTAAAGTAGCAGGTAAACCATTTGGTAGACCAAATACTTTTGGTAAAATGGCAGAAGTTGGTAGTGATATTATGGGAACTGCCGCTGCTAGTAGAGTTGCTGAAAACTATATAGAAGCTAGAGATACTTATACACAAGTTTATGATGAAGCTAAAGAAAGATTAGCTTCTATGTCAGAATCTGATAGAGAAACTTTATATAATGCTAATCCTAAACTTCGTGGACTTAGTGATGATGAAATTGCTAAATATGTATCAGGAGAATCTGCTGATGATACTTTTAAGAACGATATGTGGCTTATGTTATTAGATGCGTTTCAGCTTAAAGGATTAAGAAATATTTGGAAAGGTGCTAGAAATATAGCTACTAATAGAACTTTAAGAGAAGCTAATGAACAAGCTGCTGCTAGATTAGTTGGTAGAGAAATACAAGTACCTACTGGTATTAAAAAATATCTACGAGTTCCTGATAAAGAAAGTCTTCTTAATGTTGTTCGTGAAGGAAGTGAAGGATTTGAAGAAGGATGGCAATATATACAACAACAAGCAGGAGTTGATAAAGGACGAGAAATGCTTAATGACGCACATGAATCTCGTACTTATACTGATTATCTTAGAGACCCTCAAATGTGGGAACAATCATTTTGGGGATGGCTTGGTGGAGTAGCTTTTCAAGGTATAGGTAGTGCTGCTAATAAACAATATGCTAAATATATATCTAAAACTAAAGATATTCTAACAGAAAGTCGTAAAGCTGAAATAGATACTAGAGCTACTATATTAGATAAATATATTAATGATATGGCTATATTAAATGAAGGATATAATCCTAATAGTCCTGTTATTAATGATGAAGGTAATATAGTTCAAGATGTTGATGGTAATAATGTTTATGAAGAAGTAAACGAAACTGAAAAAGAAGCATTAAAACAAAATGCTACTGAGAAACTTATTACAGATTTAACTATTAATGCTATTGACAAAGGTAATTATAATTTGCTAAAAGACTTCCTTATGTCAGAAGACATAGCTCAATATATGGATAAATCAGGAGCTATTGAACAAGGACAATCTAAACAATTCATGACTAATGTTATTGCTAAAATGAATAAAGTATCTGAGACTTATGAAACAGAACTTAATAAAGCAATAAATAATGATGCTAAAGATGCTAATATAGCTAGTAGAATAGCTAAAGAAAATACATATAATAAATTAGCTTCTAGAAATGAACAAAACATAATAAATAAATATACTGATGAATATAATAAATCTATTAATGATATATCTGATGTTAATACTAAAACTAGAGTTGATGAATTGAATAAAGCTGTTCGACTAGAAGGAATCGCTCAAGAACTTAATTATCTTAATCAACAACTTAAAGTTAATGATGATAATCTTAAAGCTAAAACTATTACTAAGTTTGAGCATGACCATATTGCTCGTAAAATAAATAAGAAGAAACAAGCATTTGTTAAATCTGCTAATACTACTAATGAAACTGAATTTAATGCTTTATATAATGAAAATAGAAATAATACTGCTCTTCAAGAACTTGGTAATATAGATAAAAATATAGCCACTGCTGTTATTGGTCGTAGTATGGCTGAACGAAGAAAAACTCTAATAGATAGTGATGTTGCAGAAACTAATCAACAGATTAGAGATAGAGCTAAATATATAGAAAACGAATATAGAACTGTTAAAGATGAAGCTCTTAAAGATAATATTAAAAGATTAGATAATACTTTTGAATCTAACGATATTGATACAGTTCTTGATTATCTCGCTGGTAATAAAGATGTAGACCTTAACGATAATATTAAAAAAGAACTTGATGATATAGTTAAGAATATTAATATGTTCGATGAATCGTCAGAACCTATCACTGATGTTATAAGTAGGCACGCTAGATTAAAAGCAAGGCAAAAAGGACAACAACCTGTAGCTACTGTTAATAATAAACCAGTAGAACAAGTTCCACCTGTTGCACAAGTTAAACAAGAAGCTCCTGTTGAAGAAGAACAGAAACAAGATAAAGATGATGCAATCTCTCCATCCCCTACGGGGGAACCCCAACAAGCACCCCCAGAAATTGTTAGAGGTGTCGAAGAAGATAGTGCTGATAAAGAAATAGAATCTGTTCTTGCACAACAAGAAGCAATCCAAGAAAAACAATTTAATGCTAGTTCTGAAATAAATGCTTATGTATTAGATAAGTTCTTAAAGAATACAGATGAGGAATTAGTCAATATGTCTTATGATGAACAATATGCTGTTATCAAAAATGAACTTATAAATGAAGGATTTGATGCTGATATAATCGATGATATACTTCCAAAAGAACTTAGTAGTGTAAACTACATATATAAAAGTATTCAAGAAATGAATGCTGATGAGCACGCTAGTAGTATAGATTTTGTTATATCAAAAATAGTTAGTGATGAACAAGCAGATAAAGTAGAATACTTTCGTAATCTGATAGATATATATAAAGCTAATAATAATATTCTATCGGTAAATGGCAAAGACTATTTTAATATAATAAGTCTTATGAGATTTGCAATTAAGGAAAGTAATGCTACATTTGAGACTGTTAATAAACTATATGATGAATTAAGAGCATATCTTTTGTTAGGAACTGATGAAAATCTTATTAATATTTCTCCTAGAGATTTAACTTTAGACAGAGAAAAACTAATGGAATTAGTTCAAGACCAAGAACGTGAAGACCCTGAATTAGATAATAATATAGGTATCTATACAGAGAATAAACAAGGAGAAGAAGCTTTAGCTACTTTACAAGTTGGTCAAGAATTAGAAGTTAGACATGAACCAAAAGGTATTTCGTTTTGGTCAACAGTTAATTATGGAGGAGTTAATATTCCTGTTAAAATAGGATTCAATAAGAAGATGCGAAAGACTTCTGATAATGACGGATATATATTTAGTAATGAGTTTTGGTCTTATGAAGTAAGATATACAGAAGATGGTTATAGTAGTAGTCTTGATGAATTGTTTGATAGACTGAATCCGGAGAATGGAGAGATTAGTGATGAAGCTAAACAGTTTATAGACCTTATTTATAAAGCAAGACTTAATAAACTTACTGATGAAGATATTAACAATCTATGGAATAATTCTTTATCCGATTTAGTATTACCTTTACTTAAAAACAAAAATAAGAATAACGAAGTAAGTACAAGATTACTTCGTAATATAGGTAATATATATCTTTATAGAGTAAGTGACAATCTTAATGATAATTATATATCTTATGGAGAATTTATTGCTAAACAATATAATAACTATAAGATGGTAGACAATATTGATAACAATATAGATACTACTAAAGTTACTGTTAAATATGTTAGTAGAGGAGAAGCGATATTTGATATAAATGCTGAACCTCAATCTATTGATAAGGCTATTGTAGGATTTAATTATAATGATATTCATTTAGGTATAGTAGCCGCTGATGGTGAAATTAGAGATACAGTTAATGGAACTGTAAGAGTTAAAGCTGGCTTTAATAATACTAACTTATTAGTTATTGTACCTAATGGAACTAATGAACCTTTTTATGCTAAAGTGATTCCACAAGGATTTGATAGTACTACTCAATTAGGAGCTGCTATTAGAAACGAAATCATCAATTCTATTAAAGAACGACAAATGAATAATATATCGTTTGAAGAACTTAGAAATAGATTGATGGATATATTCGGAGTTAAGAATTTTGTTAATGGAGTTAATTGTATAGAATATAATAATCGTATTATTATAGCTCCGGCTGGTAGTAATATTCCAATGCTTACTATATTTAAATATAAAAATAATAGTACAGAAAAAGGAACAGGCATTACGCTTAATCCAACTATGACAAATGGTGCTGGATTAGGAAGAACTGGTTGGGGAGGTTCATTAGAAACTGAATTAACAAATACTATTGATAAACTTCTTGCAGGTTCTACATATAGTATGAGTTATGATATTCCAATGAATAGAGATAAAAATCATTATGTTAAACATGAAGATAATGGTCAATTAACTATAACATTTGGAGATACTTCTGTTACTTATGAGAATTATTTAGATTATATTATTAAAAATAATACTGGTAAAATAAGATTAGGTAAAACTAAAGTTGGCAATGTAGAAAGTAACTTTAGACCAAATCCTAAAGATAATTCTGCTAAACAAAAAGTACGGATTGAGTACGAAGTGCTGCGCCCCGTAGGGGATGAGGAGATAGCTAGACAATCATCTATTACTGCTATTGAACAACGTGGAAATCAAGAAGATGTTAATACAGAATCTTTAATAAAAGCTATTGCTCCTGATTTTGCAGATTCTGCTAGTAAAATTATTTTAAACGAACTAATACCTACTAATGTAGATATTGTTACTGATGGTAACGAAACTAATTTTGCAGTTTATAATACAGGTACAGGCAAAGTTACTTTATTAAAATCATATTTTGATTTGGCTAGAGATAGTCAATATAAAGCTGTTAGAACTCTTGTTCATGAACAATTGCATAAACGTATTTATGATAATGGCATTATGCAATCACAAAGTTTTATAGATGAAATAACTACTATTCGTGATAGATTTATTGAGGCTCTTAATAATCCTGATGCTTATCCTGAATTTGCAAAATATATACAAGATAATAATTATGATAGAGATAATTATATTGCTCAACTTCGTAAAGTAGTTGACCCAGCAAGTTTTCCTAATCAAGATTATAATTATATGCTTGAAGAATTTATTGTTGAAAGTCTTACAAATAATGTTCTTAATGAATCTCTTAATAATATTAGTAGTACAAAAGAAGTATCTGCTGATATTAAACGACCAAATCTATGGCAAAAAGTTATAGAACTTATTAGACAGTTATTTAGATTTAATAAGATTAAAGATAATACTCTATTAGCTCAAGAACTTAGAGCTTTTGGTAAGAAGTTCAAAGATATAAAAAGTGTTGAAGAAAAACTTATTCAAGATAATGTTGATAAACAAGTAGAAGAACCTACTCAGTCAATAGAAACTATTATTAATGAACAAGATATTACAGCCGCTGAAGCATCTCAACAAGCAGATGATACTATGGGACTTGATGTAGATATTAGTGATATGTTTAGTTCAATAGATATTGCAGGTGAAGATATTATAGTTCCAAATATGGCTTCTATTCGTGCCGGACTTTCAATGGCTGAACGCACCGAATTTGATAGTTCTTTGGCTGCTGGTGACACGCAAATTTATTGCAAATAAAAGAGTAAAGACTTAACCGAGAAAGTTCGGCAGAGAGCCTTAAAATCGTTAATCTGTCGGACGTTCTCATAAAGATAATTATATGGACGGATGTTCTATTGTATTTCATGAAGTTCCTAAAGTAAATGATATAGTTAAGGAACTAGAATATAACAATGCTGCTAATTGTTATAGACTTGGAACTCTATTAAAAACTGATGGTTTTCTTCAGTTTTGTAGAGAAGATTCAGTTGCTAATACTGATAATCTTGAAAGTATTAATAAGAATACTCTTCGTAGACTTATTAAAGATTATCGTAATAGAAACTTCTTTAATGTTAATAACACTTCTAAAGTAAATATTAATAGTGGAATGTATGCTTTTCGTAGTCAAGCTGCGTTCGATACTGCTACTCAATATTGTGCTGATATTATTAGTAATATTGATTATAGGCTTAGTGCTTCTAATAATAAACCTAAAGATAATTATATTACTAGTCTTATAGCTACTACTAAAAATGCTCTTAAAAAACAACTTATAGCTAAAGCTAATCAGTATGGCAGTTTTGATATAAATAATATCGAAGCTGCCTATTATGCTATTGAGGAGAACGGAACTGACCAAGAACGTAATTTTAAAGATATGGTTCAAAGTGCTCTTGGTGACCCAGATTTTTGGAATGATGTATTTTGCAATAGTAAAATAGCTTCTTTAGGACGTAATACTGATTTTGCCGATGAAGCCTTTAAAATAAGTCTTATGTCAGATAATAATGAAGATGTTATATCTGATGTAGAACAATCTGATGAAGTAGACCTTAGTACTAAACAATGGGATTTCGGTTCTAATATTTCTAATTATACAGAACACGTAAGTAATGATGTAAGACAATACTTTAACGGATTACAAAGACTTAATAGTACTCAGAAACATGAAAATGGAGCTTATGATATAGACCGTAGTAATCCTCTTGGAGTTCCTACTTGTCATACATATCAAGAATGTGTTATTGAATTATCTAATATTATAGGTAATCTTGGAGGATTTAAATCTATTAATGATTTTATAGATGCTATAGAAGCTGTTGCTAATAATAAAAGAGAATTTGCTTCTTTTATTAAATTAGCAGATGATATGAGAGCTAAACCAGATTTTGCCAATAAGATATATACTGATTTAAATAAGTTTACTATTGATAAACTTGAAATAAGTATTGATGGTTTTGGTACTATAAAATCTATTCAGAGCAATACTTCTAATAATCCTGTACGTAAACTATACTTTAATCTTAGAAATGATTTAAAAGGTAGTTCTATACAGAATGATAATATTTATATAGAAGGGTTGTTGGCTGAATTAGAAGAAAAGATTAAGAAACTAGGAGATACTGGTAAAACTTCTAAGATTAAATTGGCTAGACGTTCTAGTGCTTCTCAAAAAGCTAGTGAAGAAAATGCTATTAAATTTGATTCATTAGTTATGGAGCTTAAAGATATATATAAAACATACTTTCCTAGTATGAACGATTTAGCTATTGATAACTATATAGAACGTCACAATAGAGATTCAGAAACTCATAGAAAAGATAATCTATATAGATTATTAAGTTATGCTCAAAAAGTAAATAGTGCTGCTAAGAAAAGTCTTGCTGAAAAAGAAAGTAGAGATTTAAAATATAGAGAAGTACAAGCAGAAAATAGACGTAGATTAAATGCTTATCGTCAAGCACTTGCTGCACAAGTTCCAAATGCTAAATATATAGAACTTGAACTACCTAAATTTGATGGAGAATATCTTGTAGATTCAGAAGAAGCATTAGGTAATATAGCATTAGCAATTGAACCTTATACTTTATCTAAAGCTGAACTTAATTCTAGAAATACAACTGGTAATCTTAATAGCGATGTTATATATAATAACTTTATTACTAATATTGCTAAAATATGTGGAGATAGAGAAGTTCTTAATAATTGGGTTAAAGAGAAACTTCGTTCTACAGAATATGCTTATAGTAATATTCTTATTGATAATCCGGAACAAGGTATAGTAGGTTTATTTAGACAAAAACCTAATGGAGATTATGAACTTAGTCCTTATGCAGAAAAGATTATAGCTCCTTATTTACTTAATGGAGTTAGCAATCAACAATCAGGAACTAATACTGATTATACTAAAATGTCTGATGGGGACTATTATTTAGTAGGACTTTATGCTTATCATAAGAAACTTCAAACTTATAAAAAATATAATACTATAACAGCTAATGGTCAAGAGATAGAAACTGCGCCATTCTTAATGAGAATACCATCAGACGCTCCTAAGAACTTTGCAATAAGTATGCCTAAGTATCATGCTTATGATTTATGGCAATATGATACTAAAGCTATGAATGCTTACATAAAAGATAGAAAGAAAGAACTTATTAAAGTAGCTAATATAGATATTGCTAACGAACAACTTACTAAACTTAATGCACAAGCTGCTACAGTAGAAGAAGTTATCAATCTTGTTACTAATACTCCGGAAGTTATTAAAACAAGTCCGGGTAAACTTCTTAATATAAATGCACAAGTAGGTACTGAACAAAGAATTGCTTATGTCATTAATGACTCAAAAGAAGGATGGCAATATCATTACTTTAGTGGAATATTTACTGATGACGGTAAAGGAAATTATTATTTAGCTAATGCTAAATATGATGGACAAGCTGTATTTAGCGATTATGTTTCTGCTTATGCAAATGAAGTAGAATCTATTGCTAGAGAAGAATTTAAAGTTAATCATCCAGAAGCTCGTTCTATTAATAAGAAGCATCCGTTATTTAATGGATTTATGAATATTGTTAAAGGAGAAATATTCGATTATTATAAAGCTCTTGAAGATATAAAACATAATGATAAAGAACATCTTGTTGAATGGTTTCATTATAATCCTAAAAAAGGAGTTTATGATGGTAATAAACTAACAGGTAACGCTTTTAAATTTACTAAACTTGATAGTAGTGTTGGTTATAATATTGGTGAAGAGCTTGAGAGATTAGTGTCCTCCACATCCTCTACGGGGGAAATTAATCTATCAGGATATTCAGAATCGTCAAATGCGTCTGCAACTATCAGTTTTAGTGAAAGAGTTGAATCGGAACTTGAACAATTAGTTACTAAATGGATTGATGCTTATCAAACTTACTTTGTAAATGAAACTCATAATAAATTTGGTTCATTCCTTGAAGGTATTAATGATAATGAAATTATAGAATACGGTCTTAATGCTTATATTCATTTTGCTAATTTTGACGATTTGTTTGAAGGTAATAGTAAGTATTATAAAGACCCTCAAACGTTCCTTAAACGTGCTAAAGAAAGTCAAGCTGGTGGAACAAGTTATTCTATAACTAATTATAAATCTACACAAGGAGTTGATAGTCCATTTACTCAATCAGTTAATGAGATAGCAGGTTCTCAACTTATGAATGGAGATAAAGTATTAACTTTTCCAAATGGTAAACCTGTAACACTTAGAACTGGTTGGAATGCTGTTACTGTTAAGAATAGTATTAGACCTAGTAGCAATCGTAATATGCTTTATGATAAACTTATAGCTGCTGGAACAGACAAAGCTAAAGCAGAAGAAATTGCTGAAGGTTTTGGTTATGTTCCTGCTGACCGTAAAGGAGAAACAAGTGCTACGACTACTACTATCAATGATGCTCAATCTTATATTACAATATATGAAGCCGCTCGTCGTCTAAAGATATTAGGAGAATATCCTAAATATGCTAGACTGATTGAACAGTTAACAGATAATACTACTGATGTTAATCATATTAATCCTAATGAATTACAAGGATTTATACAAGTAATGAAGAACTTCTATTATGACCATTATTATAATAAACGGTTTGGTAGACATCTTCCACGTCAAATTAAGAATGCAGAGTTTGTTCTTGTACCTAAGTTCCTTGAAGGAACGAGTTTAAGAGAACTTGCTAATTTCATGATAGAAAATGATATTGACCAAGTTAATACTCAAGAAACAAGTAAAGCAGCTAATTATGATGTGCTTACTTATTGGGATAATGAAGGAGTTGTAACTCCTGAAAATCTTGCAGTATTTAAAGAAAAAGCTAAAGAAGTTAAACAACCATTTAGTTATATGTATCTTTATAAACAGCAAGATGTTCCACAACATATGGTTGATGCTCAGAACAAGGCAGGTATTCAAGTAATGAAAAAAATACTTGATAATAGTCAAGCTGCTGTTGCTAGTCATAAGAATAATTTTATTAAAGCTTATGTTGCCAATATTCATGAAGACTTTAATAGTCTTATGGATAAATATGGTATTAAGTTTGATAAGAACTATCGTATTGTAGGAGATAATAATGGTAAAATTGATTATACTCGTATATATAAACTGGCGTTAATAGAAGCTGCTCGTCTTGGACTTGATAGTAACACTATTGAATATCTTACTGTTAAAAATGAAGATGCAGGTCCTGTTATGCCTAGTTATATGAATATAGTTTCAAGTAAGATTGAAAGTATTGCTCAAAGTCAATTTAATAAGTTTATTACAAGACAAAAACTTCCTGGATGGCATGGAGCACAGGTAACGAGTGTTGGTCTTGATGGACTTATTAAAAAGAGTAAACAACTTAAAGCTGGCGAAACTATTGAAACTGATACCGGAGAACGAGTAGAACTTGCTTATCATAAAGATGGTTCAGAAGTAGAAATACTTCTACCTAAATGGGCAAAAGCTATGTTCAATCAATATGATGAAAATGGTAATCTTGTTAAAGAGATTCGTATTGAAGATATTGATGAAGAAGTTCTTAAATGTATTGGTTATCGTATTCCAACAGAGGGTAAACAGTCTATGGCTGTTATGAAAGTTGTAGGTTTTCTACCTGAATGGATGGGAAGTACTATTGTAGTTCCCGATGAATGGGTAACACAAACTGGTTCTGACTTTGACGTTGACTCTATTTATGGTATTGCTTATGAAACTTATCTTGGAGAAGATGGTCGTATTCATAAAATAGAATATATTGATGGAGAAACTGATGAAGACGCCGTAAGTAGATATAAAGTTTGGCAAAGTGTTGGCAATGCTCAAATGAAGTTTGAGGACTTCAAACAGATGTCAATAGAAGACCAAAATATAAGACGTGCTCGAAACAATCGTATAGTTGATAGCATGATCGCTATCATGAATGATAAATCAAGTCTTGAAGAGAACCTTGCTCGTAGTAACTTTGATGATATTACTTCTGCAAATAAAGCTCTTGATAAACTTGATGCTGTTGGTGCTAAACAAAGAAATGTTTATAATCTTTTTGACCAGATTCAATTCCATAGAAATGCTATGGGCGGTGCTACATTGAAAGCATTTAGTGTTGCTCGTGATACAGGTAACTCTGTATTCAATGTTGCTAAAGCTGAACTTAGTGTTCCTATTAGAGTAAGATATGGTAATAGAGTTAATCTTGATATTGCTGCTCAGGCATTCCCTGTCAAAGATGGCATAGTCTATCATAATCGAATAGGAAATAGTAAGAACAATAAGAACGTAGTAGGTGACTATATTACAGTTGCAAGTTCTCATACTACTGCTCATATTCTTGATGCTATCAAAGAAGGGGCTATTAAGAATGAGAACGAATATACATTTGCTGCATTTAAAACTCTATTTGATATTGGTTGTGATGCTTATACAGCTATGGCTTGGCTTCGTCAACCAGGTGTTAGTAGAATAGTTGAGGCTTATTATGAATCTCAATCTGTATTTGTTCGTGGTAATTATAATCCTATTCATACAGCAATTAAACGTGTTGCTCATGATTTAGGAGTTAAAGTACGTAATGAAGTAGTTACTGATAACAATAATATCACAGAAGTTATGAACGCTCTTCAACAACAATATGGAGAAGAGTTTGCTAAGATGTATCCTAATAGTACTATTAGCTTTGATAATAGAGATAATGCTGATGTATTTATAATAGATGTTCCAACTATTGAAGAACGATTTGCAGCACAAAATAGTGATGTATATGATGAAGCAAGTATGTTGATAGATTTAGCTACTATACTTAACTTTAATTATATTAATGATTATAGTCGTATTATAGCTAATCATGTTAAAGTACTTAATCCTGATAAGTTTGGAGCTAAACAAACTATATATAGTACACGTAAAGTAATTGATGATATAGGAACTATTATTAATAGCGACGATGCTAATAGAATTAATGTAAATGGAGAACCATTATTAGAAGCTATTTATCCTGGTATCACTAAAGCTACTGAAACAGGAGTATTTATGCCAGAATTATATTTAGCAGAAACTGATAAAGTTAGTGCTTATCCTGCATTAGATGCATTAATGAGATATAGTACAGTTCCTAGTATTCTTATTAATAAAGGTCTATTTGAAACTGAATCTCATAGTTTTGTTAATGCCATTAATAGTATTCAGAATTATATTAGCGGAAGTGTTAATGAGAAACTTTATAATGATTTTAAGAAGTATGTTCTCGAACATATGTATAAGAATAATTCTGCTATTATATCACAGCCTATTGAACTTGAAAGAAATGGTAATATTGCAGTAGATATATTAACAGCAAGTAAAGTAGAATCAGAGGGACGTTCCCCCGTAGAGGATGAAGAGAGAAGAATCTATGGTTTTGGATACGATATTAACTATGATATTAATATAGCTAATGTTGCTAATCCTACACAAGAAGAAATTAATGCTTTCTCTAAACTTACTCCTGCTCAAAAAGTACATTTTGTACAACGTCATTTAAGTGGAAGTCAACGTACTATTTTTAATAGTCTTAATGTTAATCTATTTAATGGTTATGAGTTTAGAACTCGTGGTATTAGTAGTCAAGTGATTCGTTTTGACGACCAACAACAAGACATGGAAAGTATATATAAGATGTTCGATGCAGCTTTTAATAATACTAATCCTATTATTAGATTAACGGCTATTGATATTATTAAATATGCTTTTGTTGTTGAGGGTTATCAATTCCGTCGTGGTAATGTTAGTAAAGTCATTAAGAATAGTGCTCTTTATACTTCTCGAGAAGACGGTGGTACTGGAATTATTGATAGTATCAGATTTGGTGTTAGTGCTATATCAGATAAAGAACTTGCTGCTAATAACATCTATGAAGATTATATTCGTAGTCATTCTAATATACCACAGATTCCTACTTATAGAGTAAGATTCAATAAAGGTAAGTCTAATCTTACATATCTTCCTAATAGTCAAAAGATGTATTATTTCAATCTTGGTAGTGCGAAAGATACAGAACTTGCTAAAGAGATTAGAATTGTTAGAGATATTACTGATAAACTTGGAAAAACTAAAACAGTATTAGCTACTAATTATATTAATATAGTTAGAAATAAAGTTTCTACTTTATATAAAGTTGCTATCTATGGGGAGGATAATAATAGAGAGATATACCTTATTCCATTGAATCAACTTGAAGCTAATGAACACGGTGAATTTAGTTCTAATCCTTTTAATAATAAGTATCCTGCTGCAAGATATTATGAAGCTATTATTCAACAGAGTCGTGATAAACTTATGCCGTTCTCTCGTCTTGCAGAAGAAAAGAACGAATTATTTACTAAAGAGGGTATAGAACCTTATAGATATAAAAAACCTACTGTTGATAAAGAAGTAATAGTTCCTACTGATAAGAATTTCATTGCTACTATATCATCAGAAGATGCTGCTGTACGTAATCTTATTCGTAGAATTAATGATAAATTTGCTAATCCTAATACTAAAGTTTACTGGGCTTGGAATGGTAGTCAAACACTTAAACAAGCATTTGGTACACTAAATATTCAATCAAGACAAACTATTGTAGATAGCAATGGTGTTGAAAGAGATTATCTGATAAGTCGTCGTTCAGTTAAACTGAATAAGAAAATATCAGATGATGCTCAACTTGAGGGATTAGAACTTGCTAAGCGTAATGGAGTTAAGTCTACTGATAGTATTTATCTTATTACTCCGTATAAAGAAGCTGAAACGATTGAAGTAGAAAAAAGTGCAGAAGATGTAGAACACGCAAGTTCTATTGATATGGATATTGAATCTACTAATATATCTAAGCTTGGCAATCTTGCTCAACAATTCTTACTTGATATTAAAACTCGTGCTCGTGTTAGTTCGGATGAAAATGCTTCTATTGCATATGAAGATATTCTTAAATATGGAGTAGATGAATCTAAGATAGCAAGTATAGAAGAACGTAAACAAGATACTATTAAGCGTGCTTCTGAATATTACATTACTAAAGCTCATGAAATTGAACGTCGTCTTAATGATTTTATGAAAGATAATGAGGGTAATAGTCATAGCATTGTTAGTTCTTATACTATTGAGATGATACAAGCTAATGAGCAACTACGTAATGATTATATTAGTCTTGTTTTACAAGCAAGTACATTTGGTAATTCGTTTCCTCTTATTAATCAAATTGCGACTGACAATGTAGATGATACTACCAGACGTAATATAAAAGGTATTCAGGAAACTATTAATAATATTAAGAATAATCCTATACTTAAAGAGGGATTTGAAGTTGTTGCTGAAAAGATATTCAAACCTCTTAGTACTAATCCTAACTTTGATAAAGGACTTTCTGATATAACTAATTATATACTTAAAGATGCCAGTGTTCTTGATTGGTTATTCCAAGACGCTCAAGAACTTAGTTATCCTATTGTTCAAATCATTCTTCGTCAAGCTAAAACTAAGATTGATAAACTTATGTTTGAAGGAGATGATTATGTAAGAACTTACAAGAAACAACTTGCTACTATTAAAGCTGATGCTGCTAAAGCTGGTAAATCTATTGATTGGAGTCATATTGTTGACCCTGTAACTGGTAAGTTTGTTACCAATTATACAGAAGATTATATTAAAGATAAACGTGAGATTAATAAGAAGGTTGCTGAAGCCAAAGATAAATATGGACAATATAGCCGTGAATATCTAAGAGCAAGACATGAAAAAGAGCAATGGTATCTTGATAATGCTGAACAACGTTATGTACCTGAATATTATAGACGTAAAGTTGAGAATGAAGCTAAGATGCTAACTGATTATAATATTGATTATTATATCAAGTATCTTAGACTGAATGATGAACGTAATCGTTTATTGAGAATATTCAAAGGTAATCGTACAGAAGAAGATAATGCTAATATTAAACGTCTTGGTTCTGAAATTAGAGAGATGCAGAATCATATTGATTTTAATACTGGTGAATGGAAATCTCAAAATGATTATAATAGAGCTATTAGTTTAAAAGCTTATATTGATGAAGTTACTAAGATTAAAAAAGCTTTCTTTGAACGTGAAACTCGTGAGGGATTTGCAGAAGATTTGAAGCATTATCTTGGCATTATTAATAAGTATAAACATTTTGATAGTGCTGGTCGTCAGATTGAAAATGAAGCTGCTCTTCTCCAAATAGATGAATATGCAAGTGCTGTTGAATGGTTGAATGAGAATACTTATTATAGAATTGATGAGAAACTTCAAGCTGCTATTAATGATGCTTTTGCTGCGCTTAATGACGGCAAAGAAGAAAAAAATCCTCAATTCAGAAGCATAGTTCAACATACAGATGGGGCTTATGATAATTATGGAGTTATTGATGGTCGTCAATTTACTGAAAAACAAGTTGAAGCTATCAAGAAAGAACAAGAAGCTCAAATTGCTAATCGTACCAATGATGGTACTTCGGCAGAAGTTAAGCTTCTTCGTAACAAAGCTCCTATTACTGAAATATATAGTAAGAAATTCTATGCTGGATTTAGTAGTGCTACAGCTCCAAGTCCAGTAGTTAGTCAGACTCGTAATGCTATTGTAAAAGAGATTAATGATATTCTTAAAGATGGTCTTAATCCTAATACAGGTAAGATTAAACTATCTGATTTAACAATAGAACAAATACGTGAACTTAGCGGACTTTATGATAGACTTGATGAAACTAAACGTCTACATCGTAAAGACGAGAAAGTTAAGAAGTTCTTGAAAGAAGAAGTTGAGTTCCATACTGATAAAGTTACTTATGCTATTGATGAAGATGCTGCTAAACAGAAAGGTAAAGAGTTCTTTGCTGCATGGAGAACAATAGCTAATGCTAAGAATTATGATGAGAATGGAATCTTTATAGGATATACTAATGAACCTAATAGTGATATATTTGGTTATGTTACTCCTAAACTTGATGATAATGGTAACGTTATTAATAAGGATTATGTTGATGAAAAACGTTCTAAAGCTCTTAAGTTTTTAAATGAGAATGTTGAATTTGTTCCTACAAGTTATTATTGGCAAGCTCGTGAAGATGCTATAAAAGCTGGTAAACTTAAAGAGTTTGAAGATGCCAATCATATACTTAATCCTCTTACTGGTAAAATGGAACCAATTCGTATTTGGACTACGATTCAAGTTAAAGATGAAAGTGGTAACGCAATAAACTATGCTCCGTCTTATAACAATACTCGTAGTAAACCGCTTCCAAATACAGTTAATCCTAATTATAATAGATATACCGCTAACTACAATGGTAGTGCTAAGTATCGTAAAGCCGATACCGCTAATGAATATGAACGTAATATTCGTGGTTTAATGCAGAATATGCTTTATGATTTAACTAAAGATAATAATACTGCTATGTCATTTGTTTCCAAAGGGCTTTTCCCCCGTAGGAGAAGAGTAGAAGCTAACTTTGGTAATACTGTTAAAGCTGCATTTAATGCTATTGGATTTGGACAAAGCCTTGACCCTGATAGACATATTAGTGATAATATTGGTTATGAATATGACCGTGAAACTAATATACCACTTCTTGCTCAACTGAAAGATAAGTCTTATCGTAAGCTGGAAGAAATACCAGAACAAGGTCTAACTGAATCTGATGAAGATTATAAGACTCGTGTAGAAGATATTAAAAAGCGTAACGAAGAAGCTATTGAACATAACAAGAAAATGGATGTTCAACTTATGGATAAGGACTATGAATCTGTATTTGAGGAGTTCATTAAAGGTGCTATTCAAGCTAATGCTAAAACGCAGACTAAACTTGACCTTTATTATCTTCTTGAATATATGAGAACTCAAGCGCAAGCTTATCGTCTTACAGGTTTTAATAATCTTGCAGTAGATAGAAGAACTTCTACTGAAGATAGAAAAGTCTATAAGACACAAGTTCCTCAAAGGACTATTGACCTTATTGAAACATGGTCTAAACGTTTCCTTTTTGATGAGTATAAAGGTAAGAATACATGGGATAAATTTGCTGCTGTTGGACAGAACATAGCAAGTGCTAAGTATATGATGTTCAATATTACCGGTGGTATTGGTAACGTTCTTACTGGTGCTACTAATATATTTATGGAACGTTATGCTGGCGAATACTTCAATCATGCTGATTGGGAAAATGCTAAGTTTGGTTATTATGTTAAAGCTATGCCTGCTTTCCTTACTAATATGGGAAGTGATACAAGTAATAATCTTACTGATGCTATTATTAAACTGATGGGTGTTGTTGATTATAATGGTATTCGTGAAACAGCACGTACTGTTGATGCTATTGAGATAATTAATAAGATGCGTAACTTTGCTTATAGTCCTCAAAGTGCTGGTGAGCATTTCATGCAGAACACTGCTATGATTGCTATGATGATTAGTAATAGAGTCTATAAGAATCAGAAAGGAGAGATTGTTATAGGAGACTTCCATAACTATAATCGTATGCTTGAAGATGTTGCGCTTCGTAAAGTTATCGAAGGTAATACTGAACTTGAAGAACTTTATGCTAAATTTATTAATCGTGTTAAAGAAGATAAGAATAGACTTAAAGATTATCTTTGGTTTAAGAAAGATGTCAATACAGAGTTCCTACGTAGTCTTAGTGATAAGACTTATGGACTAAGATATGCAGAAGTAAGAAATGAACTTACCAAAGAAGCTAAGAAAGAGTTTGATACTCTTCCTAAACTTATTGACCAATTTGAATTGAAAGATGGTTATGCTAAACTTAAAGACGATAGTCTTGTAGATTTAGGTAAACTTGCTGCTTTCAAAGGTAAAGTTGTATCAGTCAATAAAAAGATTCATGGTGTATATGACCGTCTTGGTGGTGCACGTATAGAATCTTCTTGGGTATTTGGTAGTTTGCTTATGCAGTATCATAAACATATTTATACTGGTGCTCTTAAACACTTCCGTAATAATGGTTATTATAACGAAAGTCGTGAAAGTATTGAACGTGGTTTCTATGTTAGTCTTTGGGACTTTGCTACTACCGAATTTAAAGGTATTGGCGATAGAGCTAAAGCTAAAGCTAACGATGATGGAACTAATATTTTCATTGCTGGTGTACAACAAGTTTGTAGAGCATTTATTGATACTTTTTTAAACTACAAATTTAATTATGCTACAATGTCAAATGCTGAACGAGCTAATGTTCGTAGAGCTTTAGGAGAACTTACTGGTATTGCTTATGGTCTACTCGGTGGTATTGCTGCAAGCTGTGCATTACTTGCTGCTGACGATGATGATGAAACTGCTAAGATTATAGCTAATCTTGCTCTTTATCAAGCTGACCGTTTATCTTCTGAAACTATTATGTATAACATTGGTGCTGTATCTGAATTTGATAAACTTTGGTCAAGTCCTGTTGCTTTAGGCCAATCATTCGAAGATGTTATGTCTGCGTTTGGTTTTGTTGCTAAGTATATTACAGAAGGAGATGAATTTAATCCTAATTATACTACTGGTCTATATAAAGGCGAGAATAAACTTGCCGTTTATGTTAAGAGACAAATTCCTATTTATCGTGGAATTAATCGTATAATGCAATTAGACCAAAATAATAAGTATTATAAACTGACTGAAAATATGCTTGGTATTATTCCTACTCAATCTATTGCTGAATGGGTTGTTAATGGGAAATAAGATACAGGTCTAAGTGCGGATAAAAAAGAAGCCCGTAGTACTGGTAAGATATTACTATCCTATCAGCCTACGGGCTTTTCTATTACTAAACTATTGCTTTTTGGCGGTTTTCCGGCTCGCCTTGCCGTTTTCTTTGTCGTCTTGAACAACTATATCACTTTAGGCATAAAGTCTCACAGCAGGGCTTAAAATCGCTCCCAATTTGTCAATTTCTTTCCACAACGAGCACAAACATAATAACCACCATCAACAACTCTTACACCCCCACCTTTACCACCTTTTCTATTAAGACTAATAACAAGATTTCCATAACGATGTAGGGACTTACCTTTAATTCGAGTTCTTGGTTCAATTACAAAAACTCTATCATGACCATATATTTTACATATTAGTCTTTTTAGCCACAATAACGTCTTCTTTCTTTTCAATAAGACCATAACGGATAAGATGTTTAATAAAGTTCTTAGTATTAAGAGCAAAATCATAGAAACAATCTTTCTCTTGAACAAGTTTCTTTGTCTCTACTGGCTTACCTTTAAGATTAACCGACATTTGCTTAGTAATATCAGCAACCTTAACTACTTTAGTAACTCTATTAAAAGAAAACAGAGTAAGACCGGGTATATTCTTCAGACTTCCGATATACTTATATTGCTGTTCTTGCTTCTGTAAGTACTCTATCTGTCTTTAGACATTTTGTCTCTTTGTAAATTTAGTACAATTTCCATATCTATATTTTAATCTAAAAATGAATATTCATATTGACTATAATTTGGGTCAGTAGCACCTTTGTGGCACTCACGACAAACAAGTGCACAGAAGACAATAACAATAATAGCTATAATTGCTTGTTTAAAACAACCATCACTTTCAGGTTCATTATTTTTGTGATAAGCTTTATTAGGAGTTTTCCTAATAGCTTTTTGAGCATCAGTATCATTAAGTTTCATATTGTTAGCATTTAGAGGATTAATATTATGTACACATCCTCTACGGGGGAACAGCTCTGCCGCCCGTAGGAGAATCAGAATAAAACAAGTAAGTCTACCATTCTCACGAACAGTAGACTTAATATGTATAACTTAACTATGAACATTAGCGTGTTCTCGCTTTACGATATATTAAATATCGCTTGCATCAACTCCACTTCTAATAAGCCGAGAATGAAGACAATCAATATACTTTTGCATATGCATTAATTGGTCTTTCATATCATTTTGCTCATCTTCCGATAGAGTTTTAAATATTTCATTGCCACTAATAAAGTTAGCAAGTTTAACAGAACGTTCTCTAAGTTCATCATGTTCTGCAATCACACGTTCAATATGAGCAGGATATTTAGAAATAACTGGTTTTTGTTTCAAACCATATTTAGCCCATTGAAGAACAAATCCCATAGCAAACCAGAGTTGGTCAAGAGCTTTAGGTTTAGCATATTGTTCACCAATAGCTAAATCAAAGTTTTCAGCTTTAACACAACCTGACTGTCCATGAACTTCAAATCCAGTACGAGTAACAACAGTAGTATTGGTATTTTTTGTACCGACTTTAACAGAATAACAATCAACAATAAGATTGTCAATATCTTGAGGTTTGATAGTATCACCGTTTTCGTCTTTAATAGGAAAATAAGCAGCATCAGCTACTTCTTTCGGACTCCAAGATTTATATCCATCCGGATAAGTTACTTCATACCCCTTCAGTTTCAAAAGAATGTTCTCCAATTTTATGACCTTTATCATTAGCTTCACGAGCTGTCATTGGTTGCAGATCAACCATTTTAATTCCAATTGCTTTCATTCTGTTCTTAAATTTGGTTCAATTTCTTGTTTAAAAAGTTCTTTACTAAACCATTCAGGTTGTCCATCATAAAGAATAACAATATAACCGTCATATTCTGTATCCGGTTCTGTAAGTTCAAAATCATTATCATAATTATCTTTATAGTATTGTTCATACTCAACATTAGTTGCTTCACAATACTTAATATCAGCAAGGACTTTACATTGTTTAAAATCCATGATAATTACTTTTCAATTTTGTTAATTACATTAGCAACATACGCTTGAGGAAAAGTTCCTTCAAGTCTTGCAATTTCTTTACCATCTTTTTCAATAACGGTAGTAGGATACATTCTAACCTTAAGTTTGGTTAGTTCTTCAACAGTAAAACTATCATTATGTCTAATACTATAACTAATATCAGTATTTGCATCAACAACAGCATTAGAAACAATGCGCATCATGATTTTACATGGCTCGCAATTCTTCTTTGTATAACATATAATTCTAATCATGTTTCAACTATATTTTCAATATTTTCAAAATTAGACATAAAACTTTGAACAGTTCTTCCATAAAATCCCGGTGAATTATCGGCACGAATATAAAATACTGCATCGTACCAATAACCACTTTCGGGACATTTGATTTTACCAAGTTCAACTACTTTATATTCATTCTTAGTTTGAGTATGAATATAAGTATGGTCAATAAGAGGTTTATCTCCAAGCATTATTTTGCAAAACGATTTTGTGTAGTTCCAGATACTTTAGCTGGTTCTTCATCAACTTTTTTAACCTTTTCAGATTCTGATTCAGGTTCAGGAGCTTCTTCTATTTTAGCTTCACCATCACCACCAGTAGAACCAAATCCTTTTTCGCCACGTTCAGTACTTCCAAGTTCTTCAATAGTTTCAACTTCTTCCCATTGAATCTTTTCTCTACGACGAACAAGAAGTTGACAAATGCGGTCTCCCTCATAATCATCACTAATAGGACGATATGGGAATGTAAATCCAGCTTTATCGAGTTCATTACTACAAGCTGCAAGGAAACGATTCTTACCAACACCGGGAATACCACGAACACAATCTTTAAGTTCTTCAACAGCACGGAATAAATGAACATTTGTACGTCCTTTAAAGATGATAAGAAGTTCTCCACGATAACCCCAATCAAGAGTTCCAGGTGCATTAGGAACATAAAGTTCAGTTTTAGTATTGCTACTACGAGGACGAAGTTCCATTTCATATTCATCAGGAAGAGCAAAGTGAAGTCCTGTATGAACTATATAACGGTCTTTTTCATCGTCATATTCAACAGACTTACAATAAATATCACAACAAGCATCTCCTTCTTTACCATATTTAGGTAACGGAATACGTTTATCTTCACGCCATACTTTAACCGAAACATTATTAATGTCTTTGTCTATAAGTTCAGCTAACGTATCAACAGTATAGCTTCCTCCTTTATATGCTACAATAGCGCTCGCAATAGCTCTAGCTAAATTTCCCATTGTTATTTTCGTTTATAAGTTTTGAATAAATATTTAATCCAAGCATAATGTTTTCTATTCTTTAAATAAGTCATATCTTCTTCATGATAATAAGCTTCTTGTTCAAAACTAATATCTCTATAAGCATGACGGAATAGAATAATAGATTTGATTACATATTCAACAAGATATAATATATAAAATATAATATACAATAATTCTCTCTGTTGAGCAGTATGAATAGATTCATGATTAATAGTTATATCATCTATTCTAGTTCCTTTTCTAGCAAAAAGTACTCCAAATAGGTTAATACATTTATAACCTTTAAATGGTATAAGATTATTATATATTATCTTCATATTAACTAAATGTATCTGCTAAGGCAAAAGCAGTTTGAATTTTACGTGATTTATCTCCAAATATAAGACTATCAAATCTCTTTTCACCAACAGCATTATCAATATTGGAATAATATCCAGATATAGCATTAGCAGCTCCCCATGCAGTTCCTATAATATCTTTTTGTCCAATTCCTTCATTATAATAGTTCCAAGTAGAACTAATAACATTAAGTTTTCGCATAGATATTTGAGAATCTTCATAAGCCGCATTACTACGATAACAAAGTTCTTTGTAAGAATGTCCAGTATTTAGTAGATTTTCTTCTTCCGTTTCATTTAGAATATTCTCACAAATATACTTCATAACGTCTTCATCAGTAACTTTAATATTAGCAAGTATAGTATATGCTTCTTCTAAAGCTTTACGCTTAGTATTACAAATACCAAGTATTTCATGAGCAATTTGTATATTAGAATGAACACTAGCAGTATGTCTAAAACTTACATAATTAGTAGCAGTACGAATAGCAGCATTAAGAGTATTTATACATATAACTCTAATAGGTGTAAATAATATCTTAACTCCTCCTGTTCCATCATGACTATTAGTAAATACTAAATAGTTTTCAACAGGGTCTCCTTTAACCATTATATTAGAAGGAAGTTTAGCACTAACAAAAATACGTTCACCATTTCCAAAACTACCAGCAGTTTGCCATAAAGCTTGTCCACTACCTATGGCATCATCAAAAAACTTAAATGCTTCTTTATTTTGGACAGGTGTATATTTTCCCTTAACAACTCCAAGAGGAATATTATAATCAGTACGATAGGTAGAATAAGCATTAGGACAAATCCGGAAAATATCTTTTCCATGTAGATGGGCATCAGAATCTTTTGTCTCTTCGATAACTTTATCCAAGTCTTCATCACTATTTATATTAACAGACATTTTACCATAAAGTTCACATTTATCAACTTCCCAATCAAGATGTGCTTTAGCTATAACATCTTCTGAAGTTTTACAATCAGTAACATCAGTTACTCCTTTATATCGCCAGGGCGCTCCTTTAGCTACATAATAACTCATAATTACATCGTATTTAATAAGTCCTTAATAATATCAATAATTCTATCTCTATCGTTAATTCCTCTAGTTTCTCTTATATATTTAATAATAGCTTCTAGCTTATCTTCAACATCAAACATAATAATATCTTATTTAATAATTAAGCTTTCATTGTAATCAAGATTAGCAAAAGAACTTTGAATACCATCTTTAAGCATATTCTTAATTACAGTTTTATTAACATCAGGAACAACATTAGAAAGATGTTCTGTATCAAAGAACCCTTCGAGTAGTCTAAAATTAGACCTACCTAATAAATCATATAAACTTATTGAAGTCTCAAACTTAACATTAATAAGCATAAGGTCTTCAACAACAAATAGTCTGCCATATTCTTCTGTCATACGTTCAGCACGTTCAGAATATTCTGCTTTAAACTTAGCATTAATAACATCAATAAATCCTTGTGGGTCAAGAGAATCAACATTAGTATCACTAATATCAAGCATATCATTATTATACAGTTCTCTAAATTGGTCAAATACCAAATCTTTAAACGTAAGAAGAATATCTTCATTAATAACAACAACTTCTGTTTTCTTAGTATAAAGTTTACTATCTACAAGATTAATAACTTTATTACCGGATTTACCTGTTTCACCATAAGCAACAACCGCTTCATACATACTATTCTTAAGACGTTTAGCATTATTTTCTTTAGTTTTACGAATAGCAGCAATGCGAGCTTCTTCTTTCTTACAAGCATCAGCTTCTAAACTAATAGCTGTATAAGCTTTACGATAACCATCAAGCTTTTGTTTTAAATTTTCTTCTGTAATAGCAAGTTTAGCAAGAATCTCTTTTGTAACTTCACCACCAGCTTCTTCAATCTCAAAAAAAATATTTTCAAGTTCGGCACTAATAGCAAATAAACTTTGTCTTTTATTATCTTCCATATCTTTTATTTATTAAGGTCTACCATTAACTGTATATACATAAGACGTTTTAATCTTACCACAATTGGAACAGCGACTTATAATCGCTATTCCAATAACATGACCATATACATCTTTAATATCTTCTTGTTTAAGAACTTCACATTTATGAAGTCCAAAAGCGCAACGAGTATTTTGACTTACTTTCATTTCAATATTTCTACTAATTTAACGTTACAATTTATACCATCACATCTATATTCTTTTAATGGACAAATAGAATCTTTACATTGACTATAATCAACATCAACAACTTCTAATTTAAGTTTAACAGAACTTTTACCATCATCGGTTTTAGTATTAAATATAAATTGATAACCTAATTCTTTTCCTTCAGTAATATCAAAGTCTAATATATTTCTACCTTTTATACTATACTCATCTAAAATCGTATCCATGTTCTTCAAGTTTATCTTTAATCATACCGGCAATAATTTTGGCATTTGGATGTGGGGCGCCAGTCTTACCAAAATATCTCAAATCAATAATATGACGCCATTGATTTACGCTATATGTGTAAACTACTTCAGTAGCTAAATCAAAAGGTAATTCTCCTCTTGCATCTTGAGGTTCCATTCCATCCGCAATTTGGTCAAGGTAAGATTTACAAGATTCATAGTTATCAAGAAGATAATGTTGAAGCATTGGTTGTTTATATTTATAAAGTACAACTTGACTATTATCATAAGGATGCCATTCTTCATCATCATTCTTGATATAATGACAATATCCTTCATAGTCATACTTATAATAAGCAACTTCTTCTTGCATACAATCAAACCAATGTGGTTGACAAATAGCACATTCTCCTTCAAATCTACCACGAGAATAATTACAATAACGAGTAGATTGTTCAGCAATGTTATTAGGACTAACACGATTTAATTCACGAGACGTACTAACTTGTGTAATAATATTGAAAGTATATCTCATAAGATTATGTCCTATTTCAGTTTCAGCAAAATATTCTCTATCAACTTTATATTCGTTTAGAATAGTAGCAGTCGCAGGATGGTCTATAAGAAATTGACCATTAGTAGCAACATAAAGTTTATCTTTATAAGTTTCAAATTCTATATAAGGACATTCTTTAAAATTATCAATAATATGTTTAGCGGCAGAAGTAAATTTACTCATTATATAATAATAAGAATCGTGTCTAAACATACTAAGATGATTAGATTCTTTCAAATCATTACAAAGTAATTCATCATTTCTTCCAGTTTTAAGAGCATAACAAACTCTTGCGCATCTAGCAACATGACTAACATTGTCTTTAGGAATCCATTCCTCTACTTTCGGTCTTACTATTTTCATATTCGTAATTTTTATATCTAGCTAATTGAGCCGCCTCAACAAAAGTTCTAGGTTTACGTTTACCAATAATAACTTTAAATACTCCCAATGGAGGATATTCATCTTTAACTACAAATTCTCCATTAAAATAAGCATCAATAACTTTACGTATTCTAGTTCTACTTACTACATAATGAACCAACATAGTTTCGGGATGTGTAGTATTCTTAACAGGCGGACGTATAACAACATATTCCATATATTACTTTGGGCTGTTCCCCCGTAGGGGATGAGAAGATTGATTTATCTTATCTAACACCGCTAATACCTGATGGAACAACTTGAACTTATTACCATCATTATCAATAACAAAATCTGGATTAATACCTTCAAGAGATTCACTAACATGAATAAACTTATTAAGTTTAGCTTCATCGTCATTAAGCCTTTTAATTTCAATAACAAATCCTCCTTTTTGATTTCTTATAGCATCACATTCATTAGCAAATCTTACGTCAGCTATGGTACAAAATCCAAATCTATTACGTATTATACCAGCATTAGACATAGTAGCATTAATCCAACAATTATCTCCTAATTGATTTCTACCAAGTTCTGTTCCAACATATTGTAGCATAGTTCTAAGACTAATAGCAACTTTATTATTATAACCTTTAAGTAGAGAAGCAATAGAAGTAGTACTTAATACAACATTATTAGCAATTATATAATCTTTTGGTACTTCATTAAGTTTAACAAATACACCATTATCCATAAGATAAGATAATTGTTCTTTATAAACAATACTGTCAAAATAATGTCTATTAATAATAAATACTCTAGAACAAATATCTTTTATAAAATCAGCAAAATGAATAACAGCTCCAATTTCTCTAGTAATTCCTGGTTTATCATATCTTATACTCCAATTCCTATAATCGGCTCTAAATAGTCCTTCTCGTATAATATATGCAATCATACCAGCAACTGTATCTTTACCAGATTTAGCTTTACCTGCTATACCAATAATAGGTTTAATATCTTTAATCATATCTAATAGGTTTAATTGCGTTCGCAAATGTAACAATAATAACAATATACCAAATTATATAATAATATATTTTTTGACTCATTTTAAGACTCACCATTGAACGCAAATCAGAATCTTAACAAGACATTGGCTGATAGGGTTGAATGCCATGACGGGCAAAAGAATGCTATCTACGGGCACATCGTAGTACATTTTACCATCATAAAACAAGAAAGCGGAAGCAGCCATAGACATCAAAATCTACAACTACTTCCGCAACTCAATCACTAACCAGTATCTACATATTAAATTCTATAAGCAACAAATTCATCATTCATACTATCTAACACAAATTGAATATTAGAATCTCTACTATAAACTGTTTGCAAATATTCTCTATGAGCAACAGGTCTTATTTTAAGTCTACCATAATTATCAACTTTACATTGACGACAATTATTATCAATCTTTTCTTTACTAAGTATAATAATTAATTTACGACCTTCAGTAGGACTATAATAATCAGCTTCAAGATAATATTTATTATCAAATAGAGATTTATCTCTAATATAAATAATATTATCTTTAACAACATAATACGGTTTATCTTTATCAACCGTAGTATTAATAATATTATATATTAATCTAACATTATTCATCAAGTATTATTTGAGTTTTCTTTATATGAAAGGGTACTTTTTCAACACCACTACGTTCTCCAAATTCAACAAATAGATGTTTTCCAATATAAAGATGTTTATCTCTTAATATCATTTGTTGATATTCATGAGTAGCACTAAGTCTTGTTTCAAATTTAGCAGTATTTACATCATTCTGACAAAGAATAATAGGTAATTCTCTCTTAGGTTCTTTATAAATATCTACTATAAGAAATTTACCATCAGTAGCAGATTTAAATTTCTCCATATAACCTACACGACGACGACCATATTGATAATCAGCAGAAGGATTACGAAGAATAAGTCCTTCAAACCCAAGACCAATAAACTCATCTCTATATTTTAAAGCTTCATTATCGTTTGTTATAAAAATAGAAGGTAGACGTATAAGACGTTTGTCATTATTAAGATGTTCTTTATAATCATGAAAATTAGTTATTCTATTATCAAGATATTTATCAATAAGAACAAGTCTATTACTTTGACTCATCTCTGGCACAGCTAAATCGTAACACCAAAATTGAAGAGCTTTATTTTCAACACAATTAGCGTCTTTAACAAAATGATTAATTTGATTTACAGTATATCCCGGAAGATAAATCTCACCATCAAGCGACCATTGTTCTTCAATCATAGCTGTAATTAAATCTTCAGGAAGGACTGTAAGAAGATATTCTTCAAGATTACTAAGAGTGCTCCAATAAATACCTTCACGAGATTGAAATCTAAGTTTTATAGGCTTAAACATATCTCCATTGTTATATTCAGCACTAATAAAACATCTAAGACCATTAATCTTATATTGTCCAATCATAACAGGAACTTTATCCCATACTTTACCTGTATAAGATTTGGCAAGCATTGGTAATAGTCCACCATTATTTTCATTAGTACGATATTTTGGTAGATAAGCGGCAAGATATTGATAGAGATTATTTATGTCTCCATCCTCTACGGGGGAACGAGAAATATCACCATCGTCTTTAATGTCTTCAATAGACATATATCCTGTCTTACGTTTATCTCTATATCTACTTTCAAGTTCAGCAGTGGCATTCTTTTGAGTAACTTTATAAGCTTCAAATCTACTAGCTTTACCGACAATTCCATATTCAACTTCAATAATTAAACCATTATCGGTAATTCCAGCTCTCCACCGTGTAGGAACTTCATTATTATTCTTTCTATATAACCATTGTTCCATTTAGTTTTTAGCTTTAAAATTTCCAAATGCAAATGTAACAGCTTTATTACTAAGTATTCTAGCCTTACGTTCGGCAACAGTTTCTTTTTTAGGTTTAGCTTTAACGGCTTTTTCCCCTACTTTAAGAGCATCACCGTCAAACATAGATTGAACACTATCAACTCGTACTTTACGAGCGCTACTACGAACTTTCTTACTATAAACAACAGGAGGGTTTTCAAGTTCATATAATTCATTCTTCTTTAGAACCTCTCCATATTGTTCCATAACTTTAGCATATTCTTCATTAGTCATTCCATTATCCATAGCTTTATTTAGAAGATAAGCAAATTCTGCATCACTTCTTTGCCAAACATAGCTATTAGTTTGACGAGGTCGACTACCATCAGGAAGAACTAAAGTAGCATCAAGTTCTTTTAGCACAACTTGTATAGCTTTGTCTATTCCGCCATATTGTTTAATATATGCTTCAACAAATCGTATATCTTGCGCGTCAAGTGTTACCATTATAATGATGATTTGCTACATTGGAAAATTACAATACGTTCCGGTTTACCAATCAAACAATGATTGTATTTAAACCATTCAACAACGTCCCAAGTAGGTTTATATTTAATAACACCGTCATGATGTGCAACACCTTCTAAATAATCAAATCCAGACGGGACTATATTTCCTTTATCAGAATCATCTAATAAATTAAACTTTTTAATAATTCCTACATCATCAGGATTTGTAACATCAACAGCTCCATAAATATAAATAGATTTTCTACTTATAGAAGCTCCATTAGGTAAAATAGTCTTCTCGTCTGTATCAAGTTTATGCTCTATTTCTTTAGTAATAGGTCGCATAACTACATACTCATAACCTGTAATACCTTTAGAACGGGACAGAATAGCTTTTTCCCGTATCCCAAGAAAATTCGTTTTCTGCATAATTATCTGCTATATAGTTATATGATAGATTAATAAGTTCTTTTATAGTTTCGATTGAGTATTTACTACGTAATTCAGCAAAGTCTTTAACTTCATATTCTCTAGGAATACATAATGGTATTATATTATAATTATTTCTTAACCAAATAGCTTCACGATAACCAGTATTATCATTATCCATTAAAGACAATATAAGTCCATTAGGACATTTTGCTCGTAGCCAATCGTATTCGTTCTGTTTAAGTTTATATGATTCATGAGGTATATTAACAAGACCTATGGTTCGCAGGGCTGTTCCCCCGTAGGAGATGGATAAGTCTATTGCATCTAAATACGCTCTAAGACTTATTCTATCTTTAGTACTTTTAGTTATAATAATAGAATCATATTCATTAAGTTCAAGATTGAGTAATCCTTCTAAACAATTACTATTAGTAATAAATCTAATAGTTCCATGTTTTCTATTAGGAAAATACAGTTTAATATTATATATACCTCGTTTATCTTGTCCTAACATATAAGCATAACATACATCCTTTCTATCGTTCTCATAATAATATTTAGGTTCAGGATTAACTTTTCTATTAATATAAAAGTAATCAACAGGATAAACAAAGTTAGTATTAAGATAACTAATAGGGACATGAAATTTCCCCCAATAATTCTTATCATAATTATTCCATTGTCTAGGAACAAATTCTATAATAGGTTTTCTATTTCTAGCAGCATTAACTCCTTCGGCTATTATTCCTTCGATATTTTCGTCTTTATCCTTACCATATATTATATTTCTAAAAGTATATGCAATATGTTTAAGGACGAATATAAACCAGCCTTTATTAGATATATCAACGTTTTTATGAATAATCTCACTGATAACTAATGCGGCAGCATCAAAACAATCTCCATGAAAATAACCAGCAAAATCTTTAGCTTTTAATTTACCACGATTGTCATATCTAAAACCGAAACTAGGATGTTCATCAACACGAAAAGGACTTGATATAAATTCTCCGGTATCAATACAGTGTTCTATTATTTCTGCATCTACACCTGTATAAGCACTAAAAATGCTTACTTGACTTATTTTAGAAAGTATAAATTCTTTAGTAAGATTACCGTTAGTTACAGTTCTTCTCATATTGGTTTTAACATCTTAAACGTGGATAATAAAAAAGGAGTAAGACACCAAATATAGTATCTTACTCCTTTATATCCAACTATTTAACTAACTTTTCTTAGAACGGTAGGTCGTCAGCAGGATTTCCACCAGCAGCGAACGGAGAAGCTGCAAAATCAGTAGGTGCAGTTCCAGGCATTGCTCCGCCCATTTGAACTCCTGGCATAGCTCCACCCATCATAGGTGCAGCAGCAGGCATAGCAGGTGCAGCAGCTTTTGTTTCACGATACACAATAGATTCCTTAGCGGGGTCTACTTTCAACATTGGAGCAACATTCTGCTTATAAAGTTCAATACAACCTTCTCCAACAAAGTTAGTAAATCCTAAATCACCCATTGTAGATTTACCACGAACAACAGGTTGCCAAGCATTCTTAACTTTAGTAAAGCGAAGAAGCTTAATCCAAATCGGAAGAATACCTCCTGTTGTGCTCTTATAAACAGGTTTACCATCATTGTTCATCATCTTAATGAAGTTCTCGAACATAGACTTCCAACCGTCTATAACAACTTGCGGTTCAACAGGAATATAATTTCCTTCATCATCGCTATCCTCAAAAGGCAAACACAAAGCGTCTTCTTCTTCCTCAGTCATAGGACGACCTTTAAGGATATATACGTCCATAAGATGTTTCATCCAACCAAGAACAGAATCAACTTTCCAAGCTTCTGCACCACCAACAATAGTAAGAGCATTACTTTCAGCCGGCATCATACGATGAGTAACATAACGACGAACAGATTCATTTTCATCATTACTTGCAAATGTAACAGTAAGGATAGGAATAGCCAAACCAGCAAATGATTGTAAACCTTGAACTTCTTCTCCAAGAGTTACCCATTTGATTTCTACATTATCAAGATGTCCAATGAACAAACCATTAGGTTTAGCATCTCTACGTTCGTCAAACTTTAAACGAGAAGCTGCACGAGTATCATTACTAATACCTCTACGCTTTTTCTTAGGTTGAGCTTCTTCTTGTTTGGCACTTACAGGTTTTCCTGCATTAACTTTCTCTTGTTCTTCTTTAGTTTGAGTACTCATTTCAACTAAATTTAAAAGATTAATAAAATATATAGATAAAAAGAGAGCCGCACTTAGATTAACTCCATGTACGGCTCTACATTTTAAATGAAAAAAGGATGTCTAATAACGGACGAGTTATTCAGCAGCTTGTTCAGCCTTCTTTTCACCAACACGAGCAGGTTTCTCTTCACGAGATTCGCCAAGTACAGCAACTTTAACAGCTACATTTTCATAACCGTTGAAGATTTCTGCATCAGCAAGTTCTTCCGGATTTACAGAGAATACCAAGTTCATAGTCTTAGCACGGTCTCCCATGTGAGCCTTCAACTGCATCCAAACGTTAGAGTCAGTAAATGTCAATGAAACTCCTGTACCAGTAGTTCCGGCAGGATTTGCAGATTTACTTCCTTTACGTTTCGGAATTTCGTCACCTTGAATAGCTTCCATAAGAACAGCTTTCAATTCCTCTTCTGTAGCTCCTTCACGGTTCAAAGCGGCAACCAATTCTTCATTCTGTGAGTTACGGGCAGATTCCAAGCAATCCTCGAAGTGTGCTTCTACATACTTCATCTTGTCATCTTTCGTCATACGTTCACGAGTAGTTTTCGGATTACCTTTTGCATCAAATTCCTGGACACCTTTGGCAATACCCCACATATCAAATTCTCTGTGAATAGCGATAGCGGCTTCCGGAGAATCAATATCAAGACCGTTTTCAGTACAGAACTCAACAAGTTCAGGAACTTTGTTACGAATAGCTTCTGCTACATTGTCAGCAGTAGTCACAAACATAATGTTGTCACCGGCTTGCAAGCCAAGTGCTTTAGAAACAGGAGGTGTAATACGGAAACCGCCCAAAGCAGCATTTGCTACAAGTTCTGGTTCATAACTTACATTTCTCTGACCTGCATTAACTGCACTAAAACCGAATGACATTTTTCCAAAAGTTTTCATAATTTTATGGATTAAAATTGTTTATAAATATGAGCTTTAATAGCTCGTTAATTTCACTTTACTTCTTGAGCTTCAATATCAATAATATCTGCATCGTTGAGCTCTGCACCAGCAACTATTTTAAGTTCGGTAGTTTCATATACACCAAACAGTATATCGCTAGCTATATCACGAGCAGCATAAGTAAATGCTCTATGACTAATAAGTATTCGAGGATACTTTTTATATGTATCTTTCTCAAACATTTCAGCAGCTTGAGCTTCACTAAAACTAAATTTACCAATAGAATGAACTTCCTTACCACGAACTACACGACAAATATCGTATTCTGTTACATAATCAACTGGTTGATTAGGTATTCGATAAACAGGAACAAGACCTTGTTTAGCAAGTTCTTGAGCATGAGCAGGATTCATAGCAATAGATAATTTATTATTCCATTGATAACTCTTATATATATTGCCATTAAAATCTTTAAAATAAAGAGTAGGATATACATAAACTACATCATCATCTTTATTCTCTGCTTGTTTCTTCTCTGCTTCTTTACGATTATTGCATTTAATACAATAGTCAGGAAGTTTATCTTCAACATAAACGTTAAAACCATCTGTATATTCATACAGAGGACTATAATCTTTTGTACATTCCCATGTTAGTCCTGCCTTTGATAATAACGATTTAATAACATGAATATCAATTCCTGTTTTACCGTTTATAACGTGGATATGTTCAAGGCAAGTACTAAATGGAAGATTAAGGTCTTGTGCTCTCATTAGAACAGCTAAACCATCTTCTACACTAGCAATGCCACCTTTCTTGCTACGCATTATCTGTAACATAAACACTTTAGCATTCTCTAATTGAGCTGGGTCTAAAAGGTTTATATTATTCAATGCGTGAACTACATTTCCAACAGGTTGAGTATTCACATCTTTACTTGTTGCTACAACGGAATGTTCTTTTGTAACAACTTCTTTCTTTTGTTCTTCTATTTTCTCGTCCATTAATTCAAAGACCGTTTGTTTTTCACACCACAAATATAAATCTCTTTTTATTATCCGCAAACAATTCCACAATTATTTTCATCAAAATTTGTATCTTGACTTGGTGTAGTTGTCACATCAGTATAATGATTCGGTTTAAGCTGCATTAGCTTCGTTTCTTCAACAGTTCCCTGCATGAATACCTTATATATAATATGTGGTGTGGAGTTAAACATAACCTTATTAAAACGGTATTTAAGAGCCGTAACTTCATCACATAGAGGACTCGTAATTATCCACATATCAACATTGATTCTAAGCTCGTCTGACGAACTATTTTTGACGGATAATACTCTTAATCGCCCCTCTTGAAATAATCGCTCATTTAGGCTGGAAATAGCCTTAGATTTGATATATCTAGGTTTGCCTTTGGCGCTACCACTCTTATAAACGACCGGAATACCGTTTTCATCTAATAGAAGTTTTGGTTCAATACAATCATGATAATCTCCAACAGCAACTCCATATTCTTCTAAATATTTAGTCACTTTAGCAGCATAGTCTCCTCTTTTAGATATAATCATTATTTGTTTATCAGGATTTCCAAGAACAAGACTTAATATCATAGGCAGTTTCGCATCACTATCAGTAAGGAGATTACTTCTATTACGCATAATCTCATAACAAGTAGTAGCTTTATCTAATAGAATATTAGGATTATAACATTCATCAACTTGTCTATTAAATCCTATGGTCATATCCAATTCAGGAGACCAACCATTATCTAAAGCTAATTGATTACGAAATTCTGTACCACTAATACCAGCTTTGGTATCTCCAATTCTAGCTTTAGTGATATTATCAAAATCTTCAAATATATTCATACACTGAGTTATAAAATCAGTATATTTATCATACAGTTCTTTATCAGCAGTAGGCAATATACAACCTACTCTTCTCTCCTCTACGGGGGAACTTAAATTAACAGCATTTAAATCATTAGCACTAAGTTCTGTATTTACAGCAGGATAATGTTTATATATTTCTGCTAAATCATCAGTTTTAATAACATCTTTAGTTATAATAAACAAATGAAAATCAGAAGTAGTTCCTACACAATTAACATACAGACTATAACGTTCAAGACCAACAAAAATAGCAAGATTATATGTATATCTATACTTAGCATTAATATAAGTTTCACTTAATATAGTAATATGGTCTTGATTTATATTATTTTCTTTAAGAGTATCAACAATATTCTTTCTTGTATAATAACTATCAACAGCTATAAATACTTTTAAGTCAGGATTCTTAGCTTGCATCCGTTTAAGAATAACCATAATAAGTTTGGTATATTCCATAGGTTTAATACAGTGCACAGTTCCATGTCCTTTATTATTAATACCCCATTTATCAGCTAATTTATCATACATCAAATCCAGTGTCTTCATAATCATCTAATTCAATATTATCTTCTTCGACATCTTCAAATGCGGAATCATCAAAAAGACTATTAAATTGTTTATAGGCTTTCTTAATACGAGTACGTCCTTTACCTTTAGGACTAATTCCTAGTTTAATAGGATTAATAATCTTCATCGCTTCTTCGTAATAATACTTATAATTTATGTTCCGCAATGAAATATCCATATCATCAAGAGTATTAATAACAGTAACAACTGAACCAGCAGCCATACGAGAACGAGATGCAGTATCATTATGAACTTTCTCAACTATACAACCTGTATTAGATACATAAAACCTAACATATCTTTGACATACAACTCTTTGAACTTGCTGATTATTAACAAATGTTTGTTCTACATGAAATTGTCGTCCAACATTTTGAGTTTTACAAAAGTCAAGAATATTAGTAGCATTGCGTAATGTTTCCATTATAGGTTTATGTTCAAGAAAATAGTTACTAACTGCTTGTGCAACAATAGGCATATCATAACCTTTTTGTAAGTCAACAGCATACATAAGAGGATTTAATGCTCCTTTATATTCAAGCTTTAAACCTTTCTTAGTACGAAATTGGGCAATATAATTATTTACATCGCGAGCTATAAGACAATGAACAATATCTGCATCAGCTTTCAACTTAGACCTTTGTTCCCATCTACTAGCAATTTCGTTAAATGTATCCCATTGACTATCTTTAATCTTAACCATAAGACCATCAGTATTAGCACTAACAACTTTTATATTGTTCTGTACTAATTCCTCTATCAACATTAAGATTAATAATTGTCCATTTATCGTTACTTTCAATACAGCTAATCTATCATACAAATCTCCTTTTTCAAATCCAAGCTTGCCGTATATAGAATTTATCACAATCTTTAGTACTAATGCTAAAACTTCTCTAGGAACTCCATCTATAATTTCTTCTAAACTATGCTTAACAGTAACTCGCGTATCTTTCATCCACGTTATCAACCCAACGAATACCGATTTAATCATATGTTCTGGATATATCCAATAAGAACTCATGATTGACGGATACATCGAATTGATATCCCAGTGTACTAGAGTAAACGGTTCTGCTTTTTGAAGTTCCCCCGTAGGGGATGGACAAGGTATAACACCATGACATCCATAATCGCTAGTACTCCATATTTCCATAGGAATATCTTGACTATGAAGTCCGCCAGTTCCCATACTATAAGTAGTATCTCCAATAGTTAGAATCTCATTAAATTCTTCTTTATTAACTCTATAAAGAACCTTCTTTTTAATTCTATCAAGAAAACTTTTAAGTTGAGGCGTTTTAAATTCGATATTATCAAATATAACACGACTAAGTTTCATAGCAGTTCTTTCAGTCTTTTTACCTTTCCATTTTTCAGGTGGTAAACCACTTCGTTCTGAATAGAATTTCTCAAACAGTTTATCAGCCATATTACTACGACTACTATTAAGAAGGTCAACTTTATATACGCTACTAACAGAATATCTAGACTTAATTTCTTCCGGATTAAGACGAACAATTTCGCACACAATAAATACATCATTTTTATTATAATACATCATTGGTGGAATATATTCATCTAATATATATCTATCCCACTTGTCAACAAGTTTATTAACTTTGTCAGGAGGTAGTCCTTTATATAATAGATTATCATAATAAAGTTCTACATCTTTGTCACAAATAGGAGGAAGTTTATATTCTAGTAATTCAAACCATTGAAGATTTATAGAAGTTTGTTTAAGACCTTTAGGAGTAGCTTTTCGTTCTCTTGTATCTTTATCAATTCTAACACCAGCTTTATTAAGAGCGAATATTCGCATAACATCAATACCAATATAAGGAAGTTTAAAACGTTTAACAGTATTAATCTGAAAATCATTATATAGTTGTTCCTTATCTTCTTGTAGAGAAATAATCTTTTTACTAAGATTATATAGATACTTTATTAAGTCCTTAGTATTATCATAGTAATTAACATTCATAAGAAACCCAGCTATCATAAGATTATCATAGCTAAGTCCATTATAAGTATAAACATTAATTCCTTTATTACGCATCGCATTAAGATAACCAACTAAACTCAATAATTGACTATCGTCTTTATCTGTAATATAAAACGCATCACACTTAACAGTATCAAGTCTACGTTTAATTTCAGCAACAGTCAGTTTTTGAACTAATGGTATAGGTTTACTTTTATCATTAACACAATCTGCAAATACTTTCAGATAATCATTAAGACTAATAAAAGTAATAGAATAAAAATTTGGAAGTACTTCAACGTCCGCAGCTCTACAATCAATCACTTCTTATATATTTCATATATTATAAGCACTAAGTTCTTTGACAAGTAAGTCTTTTAATACTTTATATTTATCAGCATTATAATGCTTTATTCCAAGAGAGCCATATAAATGTATAGAACGATTAATACCACAGATATTAATTCTATGATGAGTAAAATCAGGTTTATCTCTAAAGAAAAGTTTATAAGCATCTCCAAAAAGTATTGTATGTTTATAAGGAGTATTAACCCAGTCTTTAAAGAATAAATGACTGCATTTTACAACTGCATCATCCCAACAATTATATTTAGAACTAGTATTACATCTGACAGCATAAGTAAGATAACATTCTTCTTCAAAGTTCTTTCCAGTAGCAAGACTATATATTTCTTTTAAGTCTTTGATTGCTTCTTCATCATAACGTGGAAACACGTATAAAACTTTAGAACAAATATTACCTATATTATCAGATATAACTCCATCTTCATTTAGAAGTCTTGCTGGACAGTTTTCGCACGTTTTGTTCATTTATAATAAGATTTTCAGGATGTACATAATAAAACGAATATCTATCTATTCTAAATTTTGTATAAACAAGAATATCTTCCGGTTCGTCTATTGTATACCATCCAAAATCCTTACGAACTCTAACAATAACAAGACCATTTCTCGTATTATATCCTACAACACGTCCTTGTTCTTTACCGTTAGTTGCTTTGTTAAATTCGCAAGGTTTGCTTTATGTTTAATAGCAAAATTACGAGCTATACTACAAACTATGCTACGATTTATATTAACATCTTCCATAACACAAGAATAATTCTGTTGATGGTCTACTACAAGCAACATATAGTCTACGTAGAAGTTCATCTTGATTAGTATAAGGATGTCCATACTTATCATATACCATATCGTTAACATCTACAAAAACTGTATTATAAGTCGAACCTTGAGCTCTATGAGAAGTTATAGCAAATCCGTAATCAATATCTCTACTAAAAAGTACTTTACCATAAGGATTAAGTATATTATTAGCTAATAGATATTTCCGTTTAAATTTGAAATACTCTTTCCATTTACCAGCTCTAGTAACACTTGTAGCAGATTTAGCATCATTAATTAGATTATTAAGTTTATTAAAATAAGATTGAATAGTGAATTTATCATTATGGTCAATAATACATAGAGGTTGTGTAATCTTACCTCCATTAATAGCTTGAAATTTAACCATAAAACATTTGAAATCATGAATAGGGTCTTGAAAATCAGCTATATCATATATAATATATTCATCACTATTCTGTATAATAGTATCATTAAAATCATCAACAATAGTAGAATATGACATTATTAAGTCATTTCTAGTAATAATGCTTTTTTCAGCTCCTTTAACAATAGCTTTACGAATATAATTATTCCAAGTTGTAACTTTAGCATTAGTATATGCAATAACTTTATACTTATTTACATTCCTAGAATATTCTTCATCAGTAAATGCTTGTTCTATATGATAATCAAATTCAGAAGGACTACAAACAGTATATCCACATCCAAATTCATTATAAGCACTTTTATGTTTAGGATTACTTATATAAGAAAGCATATCATAACGTTTATTAGCAATATCAGACCGAAGTAATTCAAGAAGATATGTAATAGGATTATTATCTCCTTGTCTTACAACTTCTTTTAATACATTAGTCTTAGTAGCAATAGTAAATGCTCTACTAGTTTTCTCATTAACTGGATTTATTTGTGAGTTATCTCCTATATAAATAATCTTTATTTGTCTTTTACGACAAAAGTTATTAATATAGGTAACTAGTTTCGCATTGAGCATAGAAGCTTCATCTATAATAAGAAGTCTAACTTCTTTCTCTAATAGTTTTACTTTACCAATAGGATTAAAAGCTGGATTCTCAGGGTCAAAGTTTTCAATATCTACATCAAGTCTAAAACCAAAAGTAGATTGAATAGTTTCAACAGCTTTGCCATTAATAGCTTTACTAAGAACTCTACAAGCTTTATGGGTTGGAGCAGCACAGACAATTACACTAGAACTAAATTTGCAATTCTGAATCACATATTTAATAACAAATGTTTTACCTACTCCACCAGCTCCAACAAGCGCATGAATATAATTCTTATCATCCCATTTAGCAGCTATAAATCCAATCAAATCATCGACTGCATTTGCTTGGTCTTTGGTAAACGTAATATTATCTTGTTTAGGTTCACCATATACATTCATAGTTCGTTTTCAATATCAAGTTCTCCATTTCTAACTTTTTCTTCATATTCTCTCCAATCACGAAGAGATAAAACCATACCTTCAACGTCTGCTATGTTATAACACATAACTACGTGGAACATAATAGGATTAAAAGCTGTTTTAACAATCTTACCACGAACTAATAAACCAGGAGCAATAGCACAATAGAATTTAATATTAGTAGCTTTACGACTATCTTTATCACGAATTATTTTAATTCTATGACCATATTTATCTAGCCATCTAGCATATATAATTCTTTTGTGTTTAGTTTCGTAAGATTCAGTAGTAATAGGATATATTTGTCCTTTATACTTTACTCTATATACTCCTTGTTTATCAATTATAATCTCACCGTCACATTTAGTCTCTATAACAACATATTTGCTACTTACTCTTTGTCTTTTAGATTTAGCACTTGAGCCAAAAGACACTTTAAACGTAGGCATAACATATTATTTTCTATTAAATTTACTCTTAGAAAGACTAGATTTAACAGAGCTGATAATATCTACTTTACTCTTACGTTTTTCAGCTTTAGCAGCAGCTTTAGCGGCTTTTCTTGCTTCTTGTTCAGCAATTTTAGCATCTCGTTGTTCGTCCAAATCCACTTGTATAAGTGTATAACCACAGTATTTAGTAAGAAAATCAATTCTTCCCCAAAAACTATTACCAATAAGATTAGTATCTTTAATAACACTAATCACTTTGTCATTAATAGTTATAGCCGGATTTTTACACAATTCTCTAACTACCGTTACTTCATCATATTTTCCCATATTTTACATAACATTTAAAAAGTTAATAAATTCACATCATAAAAGTAAATATCAGTAAATATATAATAACTATAACACAATCAGCAATAATGGCTCTATTAAGAGTTATAAATTTAACAAGATGTAGTTCTTCTATAATATGAATAGCTACAATTAATAATAGACATATAGTAAAAAATATAATATCTGTCATAACAATATCTATTTAAACTATTAAACCAAAGGTCGGGACTTCGTCCCTCCCGCCCCCCGTAGAGGATGAGAATGAATATAACCTATACCGACTCATTTACCATCATTACTAATAATATGTTTATGAACCACATCAGTAACCCTCTTAACATTGTCAAGTAAAGTATTTACATATTCAGTAATTTTAATAACATTATCACAAAAATTAAGAACTTGTTGTTTAAGATTAACTTGATTCTTTAGAGCTTCATTAAGTTGTTCTTGTAATTTACTTATACGTTGTTTTAGCACAATAACATCAACAATTAACAACGCAATAACAAGAAGCATAATCCAAATTAAATTTTCCATGCAGCACTATGTATTTTTCTAACAATATCATCTCTAAAATCCTTGCATTCATGTCTTGCTAAATCTTTAATAAGAATATCACAAAACTCAATATCAGGATAAGCAAATATAATATCAAGACATCTACAGTAGTATTCGAGCCATTCTAAATAAGCATCATCATCTCTTCTATGAATTTGAGCAATTTTAGCAATAGCTCTAGCAGTATAACTATTCTTAGCTAACAAATCATTCCAATGTTCTCTGATATATTTAATATCTGACCAATTCTTTGCATTCTTAGCACAATTATGTTCTATAACTTCAAACCATTGTTTAGCAGCAGTCTTAGTATTATGATAACAAAAATCAACACTATTCTTATGAAGAGTAATATCAATACCATTATCAATAACTTTAAGTTTTAGTTCTCGTTTAGCAAAATCTACCCAAGTACAAATAGCAAGTTTATCTTTGAAATAACCTCGCTCAATTCTTACAACATCATAGACATGAACACCATTGATGTTATCTCTATATTTCATTGATGGTCGTCGTGTACCCATAAATATTAATGAATTTGGTTAAATGCTCATATATAGAACCATCAAGATATTCTTGAGTTACTTGGTCATCAATTCTATCTTCAAGTCCTAAACGAATATAACGATTATCACATTTATCAAGAAGTTCAGTAATACGTTCGTATTTAACTTGGTCGTGGACTAAATCATTCATTTGTTTATCTTTACGATAAATAAGATGTTTAATCACATATAATTCAGCAATACGAATACCAGCATTAAGAGCTTTATAATAATTATCATCTCTAAAATTCTTATAACATTCAGCAAGAAGAGCTATATTGTTACTAAGTTCTCTCTTATCAACATTACGAGGTTCAAATGCAATAGTTCTAACATTAGGACACCATTTGCCAATATTAGGATACCACATTATCTCTACACAAACACCATAGCGAATATGTAGCATATTAACTACATCCGCAGCACCGCTATTCTTACTAATAATACCTTTACCAAGTATTCTATCAATAGCACTAAGAAAATAAGATTCTACATTATCCATAAAATATAATATTATATAATTCGACTTATTTTAAGGCTCACAGTTGAACGATTATCAAAAATGATACAGTTTATCATATCGAATATTAAAATTCAATAGAGGACAAATAACGCATATTCTCGCTCATATTGTGTGCCGGAGCAAGTAGCATTTCATCAATCAGAATCTTGCCACCGAATCCATCATCTATACGATAAAGTATCTTATCTTCTTCTTGACTACAATGTCCAACAACTATATCTTCAATTCTACCAACAATAACTTTATCTCCTATAAAAGAATGAACATAATCGCCTATTTTATATTTAGCATTATCAGCGATAAATTGTTCTTCGATAGAAGACATTATTACTTCTTCAATATTATCCATAGTAAATTTATATATTAAGTTTAACAATAAATTCTAAACAACAAAGCCCAATAATACTTTCACAAGCACTATTGGGCACATTAAAATCAAAATCGAGTTTAAAAATTGTTTCACACATAGACTATAATATTATAGTTTCGGACTTCATTTCGTCCATCATCAGTATGTGAATTTAAAGCAATAGTCCTATCTTCACAGACAAGACTATTATGTCAGAAATCTATAACACGAAATGATACTATCTTCACAGACAATACCATCCAACAACAGACAAATAAAAATAAACACAATATGACAAACTTAACTTCGCTAAGTTAATGTCAAAACAAAACTATGTTATTATGGATAAGAAAAATCATTTCTGTTTCTTTAGCTCGGCAATAAGCTCTTCTTTAGTCATATCTTCGTAAGATTTAGCAGCATGATTACCATCTTCAATCCAACGAAGTTTATCATTGATTTTTATCATAACAGAGTTCATTTGATGTCTCAATACGGTAGCAGATCCATCACAGATAATATTTATATTTTCTTTGCCATATTTAGCAATATCTTCTTCTGTAATAGATTCGACAGTTTTCATCATACAATAAGGACAAAAACAATCAATTTCTTCTTTGAAGATTTCTTTTACTTGAGAATCAACAAATTCAGCAACAGTTTTATTAGCTTCTTTAGCGCCTTCAATACCGCCTTCTATAAGACTAATTACACGGTCATGATATTCTTTATCTTTAGACTCATTAGCTGCTTCGGCAATATCTTCTTTAATACTATTAAGTATTTCTTCAATAGACGCACCGTCAGCTTTACCAAATATTGCTTTACCAACTCCTTCAATATCTATAACTTTAGCTTTCATTTTATTATCTCCTATTAGTTTAATTATTATTTTTGATTATAAAAACCGAATTTATCTTCGCCATCATTATCATTATCGCTATCATCAAAAACTTCATTATCAGCTAGAATATCAATATCACTACCCAATAACTCACCATGAACTTCTGTTGTATTATTATGTTTATCTACATCAGATTCTCCATGTTTATCAATAGTTCTAATATATGTAATTTTTGACATATAAGCTCTATTATGATTTATGATGTTCCCCCGTAGAGGATATGGATATGATATAAGTCATACTATCTCTCCATCTCCTACGGGGGAACTCCACTGCTTAATCTATAGTATCAATCCCTTCTTTGTCCATAAAATCACTAATAGTCTGTTGAGCAGCATTAGCGAATTGATTAAATGAACTTATAAGTGCAACAAGAAAGAACTTCTCTCTATAAGAATATTCCTTAATAATCCCGTCAGAACTTACACGGAACTTATTCCACAAGAACTTCACGTAATTACCTTTACCATCTTTACGGATAACTCCTATTTGAGATAGATGGTTAAGAATGTTCAATGAACAATACCGACGAATAGCAGCATTATCTTTAGGAATATATGCAACTTCTAGTACATGGTTAGGTACATCAACATTAATCTCACGTTTCTCTTTACCAACAACAGTTTTAGGCTTAACTTTTTCAGCATTAGCCTTAGGAGCAGGAGCAGTAGTAGCAACAACAGCAGGAGCTTCTTGAACAACCTCCGGCTTAGTATCTTCTACTTTCGTTTCAACTTTAGATTCTTCAACCTTAGTTTCTTCTACTTTAGGTTGAGCATCTTCTTTCTTAGTCGCTCGAGCAGCTTTCTTAGCAGCGTACTTACTTACAGGAGCAGTACCATCCTCTTTTAATTTTACCATAGTTCGAACTATTTTAATATTAACAATATTAGTTGGATTAGCAGCAGCATTACCAACTCTTATATGACAAACATAATAATACTATTTCTAACTACCAAATTATACAGTACTTTTATTTAGTGGTATATTGTTAAATTCAGATAAACCACCAAGTCGAATAGTACTTTTATCAGTAGCAGTAATTATATTATATATATATGACTATACACTTATCAGCACTACGAGGTAGAACTGTGTGATGTTTCATATCACGAGAGTCAGTAGAACCACGTCTACCAACTCTCATAATATTTGTTCATTAGAACCCACCGATTCCCATCATGTTCATCGCCAGCATATTCAGCATTTGCTTAGCCTTTTGACATATCTCAATCTTAACAACATGATTGATGATAGTATCATGACCAAGAGACTGACCATTAACATCAGAACTACTGAACGGATTCTTATAGATTTCATCCGCAGAAACTTCTTCTTGAACAAGGTCAACTTTAGCACCGGCAAGTATCACCTCAAGACCTTTAGGATTCTGGATAAGTTGATTAGCAGCCCAAGCTGTTTCATCATTATCCTTAAGAACGGACGCAATACTATAAGATGAAGCAAATACAGTAGCAGTTTCACCTTTAGTAAATACACCTTCGCCATCAGACACATATCCAGGAATACCACGTTCGAGACTTAGACTAACCATAACATAGTTGTCTTTAGGTGTAACAATACTACTGCGAACACGGATTCCAGCAATCTTATTACAACCTTTAGCAAGAAGTTCTGCAATTACCTGCTTATTAGTCTTAATCTTAGACACAACGACACCTTTGTCTTCATTAGTAGGTTCACCACCACCAATTACTTCGTTAACAACAGGATTTTCATTAGCATTTTCGGCTGCTTTACCATCTTTCAATTCTGCCATAGCAATATTAATTTATTTAGTTAGTAATAGAATTGGTCCGCCAACAGCAATAACATTTATATAGTTATCATCATTAACTCGCCAAGATTTATTTTGTTAGTGAATGAGTTAAAGATATTATTGTATATCTAGATAGATTTACCATCTATCATTCAATATAAAACAATATCAATATTAATAATAATCTATAATATATAACCATTATCTATCAGATATTGATAGAGATTGTAATTATGGAGACAATATAGAACATTATATAGACGATTATATAAGAGATAATATCCAATAGATATAATCTATCAAGTAAACATATCTAATAGACAAAATCTATCAAAAGACCATATAGATAAAATCTATTATAGAAGCCATATAGATAGACGAAATCCATTAAGCGTATGAACCAATAGGAGCTAAAGCAAGAGCTTTATCAAGAACTATTATAAGAACTAATACAGAGTTAGAATGAATATCTTTATCAGAAGCTATTATAGGAATTATAGTAATATAATAAAGAAAATTAGGAACGAAATTATGAATAATAGGAGATATAATATTAGGTTAAACAGTAAGTTTATAAAGAGTTGGTGGAAGAAGGGTTAGGTGTTGTATGAATTTAAATATTATTAATTTTTCATATTCTCCCACATTATCTCCCATCCCAACACTCTATATCACCATCTCCAACTCCCCCTCAATCCTCATCATTTCCCACTATCTACCATGACATTATTATCTCTACGCTTCTTACCACCAGTATTACCAAATATCTTCATGACTACATCCAGGCTTACTTTACCTTCTTGTAACAGATACTGTACTCTTTTAGCACGTTTATCTGTTCCACAATCTGCGATAAAATCTCCATTAATGTCGAAAAGATAACCCAAAGTTCCTTGAGCAAGATTACCTGTATTGACAATATATCCTTTAGCAATAGGTGTAGTTGCATTAACAAGCATTTCTTGCAGCTTATCTTTAGCAACTTTAACGTGTTCAAGCTCTTCTCTAAGACCTACAATCTCATTCTGAAGCTGAGTATTATCACGTTCAAGACTGGCAACAACTTCATCTTTAGTAGCAACAAATGACTTATAAGCTCCACTATTACGGACAATCTGTTCCATAACAGCATTATCAAGAACAAGTTCAGTACCTTCTGTCACTATAACAGTGTCACCATTAGGACGTACAACAAGGATAACATTTCCACATTCAATAGCAAATAATTTCTTTTCCATAACCTTTAGCTTTAGTTTTATTATTAATATTAGTATTATCTCGTTTAAGAATAGTCTTATCAGAACCATCCCGAGACTTATTTTGTAAGTGAATGAGTACATTATTTGGTTTATATATAGTATCAGTATGTGTAAGATTATTATCAGATTGGAACACCTCGTGGAAGACGAGAATCCGCTCTAGAAGTATCTACAACACCGATTTTATAGTTTGGCATAGTATTTGTATTAGTATGTTGAGAACAATTATCAGAACTCTTATCAGAACTATGTCGGGTTTTATTTTGTTCGTGAATGAGTTGGCGAACATCATATTGGAGACAGACTAGTCCATCTCCAATAACATTCTATCTATGCTCTAGTTCAGCTCCCAACCAAATAGCTAATGCAACACTAATGACAACTCCCAACATTGCAACCTCAGGATAACCATGTTGATTGAACAACAACGTTCCCCATAATACAATCAGCAGTATGACTATGATAATGATAATATCTTTCATGATGATAATGATTTGTGGGAGCAGTGTCACCACCACTCCCAATTAATACTATAATTTGACACCAAACAACTTTGTGATGAACACCTGTTGTCTTGTCATGTCAGTCACTTTCATGAAGTTCTCAACGAAGTGTTGTGCCACCAAGTATGACATCATCTCCTCCAACTTGACCTCACTAATCTTGTAGAAGATGGCATCGTGACTGTCAGCGTCAGCTTCATCAGCCTTCTGAACAGCAGCCTCAACTTCAATAGTAGCATCAGTCAGTATGACATTGAGAACATTAACAAGCTCTTCAACACCACCAGCTTTGGCAGAATCAAGACGATAACCAAATGCAGTAGTAAACTTGTCACCAACAGCTTGACGAACTTGTGCAGACAATGCTGTGAGCTGCATCCGCATCTGCTTCACATTGTCCTGTTTGAACTCGATGACACCATCAGCATCAACAGTACGAACAAAGCCAAGAATATCATCAGCAATAGTGACGATAACTTTGCCAGTAAACTGTCCTTCAAACTTTTCCATTCTGATTGACTTAATTGTTGTTTTCATAACACAGTCCTCCTATGACTGCTACGACTTAATTAATAACGACCATGTCTGCGTAGTACAACATGACCAGCTTTGTCAATGTGACAAGCCAGAATTTGTTTTGTTTGTGAATGAGTAGAGATAGTTGCTCGAAGTTCTGTTTGTTAGAACTGCATGACGGGGGTATTGGATTCCGAATTATAAGGGCGGGGGTTATCAGTACTAGCCCCCCCTTCATAAACTTATACTCTAAATACTATATATTCTCATCCTCATATTCGTCTATATTCTCATCCTCATATTCATCTATATTATCTTTCCGATATTCTTTCAGATAAAAATCTCCATAATTTTCCAGTTCTTTTATCATACAAAGTCTTCCACATATTTCCTTACATAAAATCTTCTATAAATCTTTATCATTTCTCATACTTTAATTCATATAAATCCTAATAAAACTCCTTAAGCCAAAACCTTAATCCAATATCTACAATACTTCCTCAATCTCCACATATAACAAAAATCTAAATCGTTATCTCCAACTCCAAATAAATCTCCATCACTAGTACGGGGGTATCGAACTCCATAATATTTGCCCCCCCTCTATTATATCCAGTACCTCTCTCATAAAGACTTATAGTATTTTCCATATCTAATAATATTTAACAATAATAAAGATAGCCTTCTTTAGCCTCAACTATATCAGTATTTGCCATATCATGATAGATTATGCCAACTATTGACAACATCTGCTATAATATCTCATGTGATATAATATTCTAATACCTACAATATCATCTATATTGACGTCTAAGACGATTAAGACAATTAAGCTCTGGCTGTTCCCCCGTAGAGGATTGATATGAATATTACCAATAATCGCTCGTTTAATATCTATATCTAACAATTAATATAATATCAGATTCATATCTTATAAGTTCTCATAGAACAATATCAGTATCAATAAGTCTAAGGCTATATACTTGTCCATCCTCTACGGGGCGCAGTATCGTCAGAATCAACAATATCTATAGAATCGTCAGTATTAAGTTCTGCATAATCTTCTAGTCTAATGGTCATAATAACTTGTCAAGTAAGAACTGGTCTAATAGTCATAGGTATTATATGTTCTCATTCCCTACGGGGGAACAGCCCAACAGTTTCATCAGAATCTACAGAATCGTCTCCATTATCTCCTCAAGTAAGTCTTATAATAACTCCTTAAGCAAAATCCCAATAATAATCTCCATGACGAATCCCGTTAGGAACTGCAAGTAAAATCAGAATCTATCTCCTCCATCTCCATCTCTACGACAAACTGGTCTATAATTCCAAAGTGTAAGGGTAGTAAGTTCTGTATAAAGTTCTGTATCAGAATCTGGAACAGTAAGCTTACAGTAGTATATATAATATAATATATTTATATATTATATTATATATACTACCCCAAAACCCCCTAGACATTCTATATTACGTAGTAATATAGAATGTGAATCAGCATCTATCAGAATTTATATATAATTATCTATAATAATACATTACTACGTAATATATTATTAAAATAATAACCTGCGTGCACGTACAGGTGCACACGTGTATATAATAACAGGCGCACGTGTACATGGGCGTATAGATAATAACAGGCGCACGTGTACATGGGCGTATATGAACATCTTATACGTGCGTGTGTACGTGTGCGCTATATAGGTGTACGGGCGGGCGTGTGTACCTTACTCATATAGGCGAATGTTAAAAAACTGTTAAATACAGGCGTTATCTTGGTAGTCTCGCACGTAATGCGTACTGTTGTGCAAAACGAATTTTAGACATGAAACAAGAACCAAATAAATCACAAGAAATTAATTATGTTTATAGTTCGGGACAACGAACTAAACAGAAACAAGATATTAAACCTAGTAAGCTCAAGATTGGAGCTTTAGGACTTGATGCTATTGTTAAACCAAATAAATAACTAACATGATTAGAATTGAAAGTGACAAAATGTCGTATGACATTCTAGTACCGACAGAATTTGAAGAGATTAAACGGGAAGATTTAGAGAAACTTCTTGAAGGTATTGTAGTTCCACAATACTATGCTGTTGTTGCTCTTATTTATAAAGAGCGTTTATACGGAGTAGTTAGCAATGTAAAGAACAATAAAACAAGTATGGTTAAATGCATACCTGTTCTTGCAAAACTTCATGAAGGAGATACTAACGCTAACGGTTGCGAAGTTATGGATAGACTTATTATTCCTGCTGCAAATCTTGAACGGTCAGTTCTTATCAATATTCCACAGAATATTCTAGACCCTACTACTGTAGGTCGTTATTGTAATTCCGATGAAGAACTTTCTAGAGCTATTATTACAGGAGCTTATTTCAATGACGGTACTTGTTCAGACTTCAAAGCTAAAGAACTTGCTCCTGATTGTTATTTTGTAGATTTCCGTATGATTCCTATAAATGATATTGCAGGAGGTTATAAGAAAGATATTACTCCCGAATGTCCGTTTAGAGTTCCAAAAGAACCTATAGTTGCTGATGGAGAACAATCTGGACTTGCGAATTAAAATTATCTGCTATTAGTTTTAAAGATGAAGCAATAGAAATTATGATACTGCTTTTATCCACATCCTCTACGGGGGAACGAAATCGATCGGCATATCCAAATTATCATAATTTTCTATTGCTTCTTAACTTATAATAATGATATGGAATTTAAAGTACCAAAACCTAAAAGACAACCTTTGAGTTCTGAATTAGATGATGATTATGTTTTAATATATAAAGATGCTGATAATATTCTTGATGATATTGATTTTGTTGTTGATGATGATAGAATATTATGTAAAACTATTATTGATTCTTTAGAAAAAGAAGCTGCTGCTCAACTACTCGCTGGTAAATGTGTTCAATTGCCTTATATTGGGAATATTCGTAGAAGTCCTATTAAGATGGCTCTTATAAAACATTATAAAGACTTTAAAGAGAAACGTTCTCAACTATCTCGTGAAGATTATGTAGCTTACTGTAAGAAGGTGATGAGACAAGAGAAGATAGACTTACAGAATGCTGAAATACATAAGCGAAAAATGAACGCATTTAGAAAGAAGAACTTAAAGATATGGATGGAGAAGAAGAAAGCATTCGGAGATGCTTATGCTAATGTTTATCTTTATGTATTAAGATATTGGACGGCAATTGATTTTGATTGGGATATAGAACTTGCTTATCAAGAAAATGTAGGAAATGGCTAACAAAATTAGAGTAGATAAACTATTAACTGTTGATGATACCGGAATGCCTAAAGCACCGGATATTAGACAGATTTTAGATAAGGACGTTCAATTACTTTGGCTTAGAGATAAAACTAAAGATAAATCTCAATATATTAAAGAAGTTGGAGTTATTTATTATCTTGCAGACCCAAAAGGACCTTGTAAACAAGAAGGACTTAGTGATAATGAAGCTATTAAAAAAGCTATTGAAAACTTCGATTTACCTGCTAATTATAAACCAGATTTATTAGTATGGAAACTTGCTAAACGTTATTACGAAGCTGAAATAACTGTTGCTGGAGCTGCTGTTGAAACTCTTCTTAGAAGTATTCATAATGTTGTGTTAGCTGCTAATAAAATGAATGAAATGCTTACTGATAAACTTAATGGAGAATTAAGTATTGAAGATAGTAATACTGTAATAGGTATTATGGATAATCTTAATAAGAAAACTGCTGAATTACCTAATATTATGAAAGCGCTTAATACTGCAAAAGAAAATCTACTTTACGAAGAAGAACAACAAACTGCTCGTGGAGGTGTTACAATATTAAGTTCTATGACTGAAGAATAAATATAAGAATTATGTTAGAACTACGAGATAAACGATATAATGATGTTCGATTAGTCTTTGATGAGCCTGAACACAAGTATACCGATACGCTCGGTAATAGCTATATCAGTACTACTACTATCTTACACCAATATCAACCGAAGTTTGATAAGACTTATTGGTTGAAGAAGAAATCCAAAGAGTTGGGAATATCTGAGAAGAAGTTAGAAAAACAATGGGATACTATTCGTGATGAAGCTTGCGAACGTGGTTCTAATACTCATAATGGTTTGGAAGATGGTATAAAAGGTGGAAGTCAATTTAAGAAAGCTATTCAATATCTAGATGAACGTTCGGATGGACAAATGATTACCGTTGCGGATATTCCTACAATACTTGGTAATTATAAGATATTAGATATTGAAGAGTTTGAAGAATTAACCGAACATAAGTATCCCGAAATATATGATGTATTCAGACAATATACAAATGCTGGTTATCAGATTTATGCTGAGATTGGAATGTTTCTTTTAGATTGGTTAGTCAGTGGAACTATTGACGTTCTTCTTCTTAGAGAAGATAGAATGGTTATAGGAGATTGGAAAACTAATCGTGGAGGACTTAAATTTGAGTCTGGATATTTCAAAAAAGATAAAAGACAAAAACCTGCCCAACTTACAAGTGATTGGGTAACTAAAGATGAAACTCTTCTTGCACCTGTTAATAACCTTCCAAATTGTAATGGTTCTATATACAATCTACAACTTAGTATGTATGCTTATGCTGTAGAATTTATTCTTGGTATTCCTTGTGTTGGAATGTGGCTTTGTCATATTGATTCTGATTTTGAATTGAATGAGTATGGACAACCTAAACGTTTTCCTGACGGTCTTTATCATATTAAAGAGAATCCTAAAGAGAAAACAACATTCCATGTTATGCCTTATCGAAAACAAGAAATTGAACTAATACTTAATGATAGACGTATGCAGCTTGAAGCTGGTGCTGTTAATACACAATTTAAACTTGATTTATAATGAAGGATTTATTTTATAAAGTATTTGCAGGTATTAGTATTATATTTATATTTGGTGCTGTATTTAATGAATGTACTAATGATAAAACTACTTTACCTATAAAAGAAATTGTATATGTTCCTACTCCTGATTCTATGACTATTCAAGAAGTTGTTTATCTTAAAGAAGAACTTCGTAGATGTCAAGATAGTCTTAGGATTATTCGTACTGATAGTACAATGAGTTCTGAATTATTTGTTGCTAAGTATAAACTTGAACGTATTCGTTATTATAATGATATAGCAGGTAAAGGCAACAACATAAAATTTTTAAGAGGTTGGATTAATAGAGTTCTTAATGAATAAAATATTATGGATTTTAATGCTAATATTAAAGAAGACAAAGATATGAACGGTAAACGAAAACTATTTTTCAAAGATGATTATCGTCGTCCTAGAAAAGTTATTCGTATTCATATTGAATCTGGCGAAAAGAAAGAATATGCTAGTGCATATTGGGCTGCTGAATCTATCGTAACTACTAGTACTGATATACGAGTTGTATGCGATAGAAATGAAGGTCTTAAACGACCACAATTTCAAAGACGAGGTTATTATTTTATTTGGGGAGATTAAATTATGAAGAAATTCCTTATGAAGATAGAGTTGCTAATCAGTAACTCTATTGTTGTTTTAGGAACTGATGGATTAACTCATTTATTAGTATGTATGATGTTGATTATGGTATTAGTTCCATTGATGGACTTATGGTTAGCAATACTAATTGTGCTATGTGTTGGAATTGGAAAAGAACTATATGATAAGTTCACAAAGAAAACAGAGTTTTCCGCTAAAGATTTGATTTGTGACATTATTGGTATTATATTTGGTCTTTGTTTTGTAGCTTTTTATGCTATTAAATAATAGGTTATGGCTGAATTTATTAAAGCTTATAAGAAATTAGAAGTAGCGGAAGGTGGATATGTTAATGATAAAGATGACGCTGGCATGGAAACTTATAAAGGAGTTTCTCGTAAAGCTAATCCTAATTGGATAGGTTGGATAATATTAGACGACTTAAAGAAACATCATCCTAAAACTTTTGCAACTATTGCTAAGAAAACTCCACAGCTTGAAAAAGCTGTTCAAGACTTATATAAAAAGAACTATTGGAACTGCTTTAATCTTGACAATTTTAAAAGTCAAGAAGTTGCAGAACAGTTATTCGATATGAATGTTAATGCTGGACAACGTACTGCTATAAAATGTGCTCAAAGAATTGTTAATATTCCGCAAGACGGTAAATGGACAAAAGAACTTGAGAACATTCTTGCTGATATTAAGTAATATGTTAAAATACGGGTTTCTAATAATCAATAACTAATTCGATAAAGATATGAAGAAGATATTAATAATACAAGTAATCATAGCGTTGATTACTGTTTATGAAGTGGGATTAATTAATAAAATAAGTAGTAGTATTAGTGAACTTACTCGGCTAACAAATGTAGATAGTGTTATTAATAAAGTCCGAATTGATTCTATCGAATTAGTTATTACTCAAAAAGATAGTACAATTGTTAATATTAAAAATACTATTGAAGATGAAGTTAAAGAAGCTAATAGTCTTAATGACAGTGCTAGTTTGGAATTGTTTGAACGGCTGGTGTCAAACTGAATCTCCATATCCCCTACGGGGGAACGACACAATAGTAAATGTCAGAATTGACTTAATTCGTAAAGCTAATGTTAAGTTGATTGAACATAAACATTGTCCTGACATTATTAATGCTAAAGATACAATTATTAAACTAGAGAGACTTAAATATAATATTCTTGATAGTTTATATAAAGTAGAACTTAGTAAATATTATAATAATGTTCAGATGTTACAGAAACAAATTAATTCTACTAAACGTAGAAACAAGATATTAGGCGGTACTGCTATTGGTAGTATCGCCGTTCTTGTTTTAACTCTATTGATAAAATAAGATATGGCTAATAAAAAAGTTTATCCATTTCGTGAATTTTTAGAAGAAGATAAGAGTCGATATAAAACTGCTACAGAAGCAGGATATTATGACCCTCATAATAATTTTCTTATAGGAGATAGTGGTGGATTTCTTATGAATATTAGACCTGGACGTTTCGTTAATACTAATCTATTTACAGCAATGGCTGATACTTATCTACGAGAAGATAAGTATACTAATTATAAACCAGATAGTATTCCACATAGACAACTTCGTAGAAGAGAATGCGATAGACGTAAAAATGGTTTTGATGCGCCATGTTGGCTTAACGAATATGGACAGATAGAAGATATTCATATTACAGGAGATTATTATAATTATCTTAATTATACTCGTATGGAACTTACTGATGATAGTACTCTAGTTGTCGGTAAGAATGTATCTACTGCTGAAAAGAAGTACGCTTTTCCTAAATTCATTGATGCTCAATATTGGACACATAATGTACTTCAATTTGCTAAAGATAATGGTTTTCATATTATCATTGTTAAAACCCGTCGTGGTGGATTTTCTTATATGATGGCAGCTAGAGCTAGTAATGCTGTTAATCTTAGAAAACATAAAGTATTTATTAATGTAGCTGCTGATAAGAAGTATCTTACTAAGAAAGGAGGACTTACAGACTTTGCCGTATCTAATCTAAAGTTCTATGAAGAAAAGACTCCATTTAGAAGAGGAATATTTAGTCCTACTGTTGAAGACTTTCGTCTTGGATATAGATTACCTAACGGAGTTGAAGCAGAAGATAGTTGGCAAAGTTCTCTTATTAGTGTGTCTGCAAATAATGACCCTGACTGTGCTATCGGTAAAGACGCTGTTGGAGTTAATGTTGAAGAGTTATCTACCATGCAGAACTTTGACGAATTTATGAAAGTTACTGAACCTGCAATGACTGTTGGTGATATTACCACCGGTATGTTAGTTGCTTGGGGAACTGCTACCGCTACCAATATGCAAGTATTTGAACAGAACTTTTATAATCCTCTTGCTTATAATTTTATGCCTTTTGAAAATGTATGGGATAAAGATGCTCGTAATGAGATTTGCGGATTCTTTAAATCATTCGCTTGGGGTATAGAAGGTGTTATAGATGGAATGTCAGGAGTTGATAAATGGGGTAATAGTAATATAGAAGTAGGTCTTAAAATCGCTGCTCGTGGACGAGCTAAAAAGAAGAAAGATGCTAAATCTTTTTCTGATTATCTTGGATATGTAGGACAAAGAGCTTTATTCCCTGCTGAATCATTTAATAGTGCAAGTGAAAACATATTTGTTGGAGAGAAACTTAATATGTGGGAAGAAAAACTTCGTGTAGATAATAGTTATAAATTTTATGTAGATGGACAACTATTCAGAAATGAAGCTGGTAATATAGTATTTAAAAGTAATGCTCGTATAAAAGCTGAAGAACCAAATGCTAAGATTTATGATTGGATTCAAGGAGTTCCTCGTAAAGGTAATGAAGACCCTCATGGTTGTATAAGAGTTTGGTTTGCTCCCGAATATGATGAATATTATATTAATGATAAACGTGTTCGTGAGATTAAACCTGGAACTTATGCTCTTACTTATGACCCTGTTGGTATTGATAAAGATAAAAATGAAATTACTGATAAACATTCTCATAATAGTATTCATGTTTGGGAAATGCCTAGTGACCGTAATGGTTATAAGCTTAAAATGTGTGCTGCTTATTATGGACGTCCTGAGAAACTAGAAGAGGCTGATTATATATTTCTTATGTTATGTATATGGTATAATGCTATTGGAACTGGAATAGTAGAAGTCAATAGAGGTGAAACTGTATCTAACTTTAAGAAATGGAAAATGCTTAGATATTTAGCACATGAACCTCTTTATGTTTGGGACGCTACTATAAAAGAAAAAACAAGTAGTACTTATGGTTATGTTATAACAGATGGTACTAGAAAACTTGATGCTCTACGATTGTTTAAAGAGTTTCTTTGGACAGAGATTGGTAAAGATGAAAATGGTGAATCTGTATATATGTTTCATCGTATATATGATTATCAAGCTATACTAGAGATTAAGAAATGGAACGCTATGGGAAACTTTGACCGAGTATCCGAAATGTTATTACTTGGGATATATTGGAAGAGTATTGATATTAAAGGTAAGATTGAATTGGCTTCTCGTAAGAAAGTTGAAGATACGGAAGACCAACAAAGTATAATGGAACGTGAATGGTTTTAAATTAAATAAGAAGTTATGGATTATCCTTTTCCTAGAAATCACTTCCCTTCTCAAAGGGTTAGTTATGAAGAACGCCAACAAGCTGAATGGTATGCTAACTGTTGTGATGGAGTTATAGCTCTAGCACAGAGTATTAGAGATTCTCAAGAAGATGGTGATGTAGATGAAATGTTTAATATACTTCATGGTAATATACCGGAAGAATATTATCGTAAAGCTCTTAATCCTTATAATGCTACTAAAGATAAATATAAACGTTTTCCTGCTACAATGAGAAATTATGATATGATGAGTGGAGTTATTAGAAGATTCGTTGGAGAATATCTTAAAGCTCCTCATGATTTTGTAGTAGGCGCTAATAATCCTGAAGTTGTTTTAGCTAAAGATGCTAAACTTAATCAAGAACTTATGGGTCTTGCAGAAGAAGCTATAGCAGGAGAAATAGAAAGAGCTTATCAACAATTTATTAATGAAGGTAATGAACCCGAACAGTTTAATCCTTCTACCGCTATTAATGTAGAAGAATTTGTTAAGAAGTTTAATGAAGATTATATTGACGATATTACTATTCAAGGACAAAGACTTCTTAATGTAATTCGTGATTTAACTGATGATTTAGCACTTTATATTAGAGCTTATTTTGAATTTGTATCATTTGGTAGAGCTTATACATATACTGAAATTGCTGGCAATAAACTTATAAAACGTGTAGTAAGTGTTCGTGATGCTTATCCTGTACCTAATGATAATCTACTTGTAGAAGATTATGATATGTTTGCTGAACGTCGTAAACTTAGTTATCAACAAATAATGGATGAATTTGCTGATTATCTAGATAAAGACCAAATTGAATTTCTTAATACTTTCTATGCTAGAGATACAGTAGGTACTGTTGGAGAACGCGCTCTTCTTAATTTTGATAAATACTATTCTTATAATAAAGATGTTTGTGGTAAGTTCACAGCAGATGAACGTAGGAAATATCAAGACGACCGTCCTATGGCTAGAGATATGAATAATGGTCTTTATGATGTATGGCACGTTGTTTGGAGAGGAGAAGCAAAACGAGGTATCCTTAAAACTCAAGTTAATGGTTTTATTACTGAAACTATAGTTGATGAGAAATATGTATTAAATCCTGAAATTGGAGATATAAGTATTGAATGGGTATGGGAACCACAAGTTTATGAATCAGTTCGTATAGGTACTCGTAATACTGCTATTTATCCTTATAAATATAGACCTATTGCTTATAATCGTAATGGTAAACTTCCATATAATGGTTTAATGGAACTTATTCCAGGTTATGGCAGATTTAGTATTATAAGTACTTTATTACCTTATCAAGTATTTGGTAATATAGTAGCTTATCATAGAGAGATGGCAATAGCTAAGAATAAACTTAATGTGCTTCTTATTGCTCGTTCTCTTCTTGGTAAATATCCGGAAGATACTATATATAAAATGGCAGCTGATGGAGTACTTTATATTGACGATACAGATGATGCTGGTATGCTTAAAGCTCAACAGATTCGTATGTTGAATGCTGATACAAGAGATTATATCACTCAATTAACGAATCTTATTACAGCTAACGAGCAGAAAGCTATGTATCAAGTAGATATGACTCCTCAACGTTATGGAGAGATTGCTACATCTGCTGGTAAAGGTACTACCGAAGAAGCTATTGCTCGTGGTTCTATGGGTAGTGTTATTGTTGAGTTTATGTTTGACATTATGAGAGAACATGATTATAATAGAGATATTGATTATTCTAAATTAGCTTGGATAGATGGACTTAATACATCTTATCGAGATGATAATAATCAAATTCGTTATATGTCTCTAGATGTAAATACTCATATACTTGCAGATTATGTTGTTAAATGTAAACTCTCTGGAAGAGAAAAAGAGAAACTTGAACAATATAGAGAATTAGCTTTTAGTGCTGCTCAGAATGGAGATATTAGAATGGCTGCTGCTGCTATCGAAGGAGAAAACTCTGCTGAAATTAAAAAGCAACTTGATGAACTTGCTGAATTAAATCAAGAACATGAAGAACAAATGAAACAACTTGATGCACAAAATGCTCAAATGTTACAACAATATGAACTTGATAAAATTGCAGCAAAAGGTGAACAAGATAGACAAACTCTTGAATTAGAGAAATATCTAGATAGTGAAATAGAAATGATTAAAGCTAATGCTAACATTATGAGCTTTGATAATGGTCTTAGCGATGCTACTAAAGCTGCTGCTGAACAACGTATGCAAGAAGCTTCTAATAATCTTGAGCAACAAAAGATAGGTATGGAACGAGAAAGAATGTATCTTGAAGCTCAAGCTAAAGATAAAGAAATTGCTGCTAAAATGTATGATAGTGATATTAAGCTTAAAGTTGCAAAAGAAAATAAGAATAGATTCGATAAACCAAAGACTAAGAAATGATATAGTTGTTTAATTAGATTGCGATTCGGTTGTTATTATGCCTGTTATTGCCTGTGAAGGTAGTAGCAGGCTTTTTCGTTTATATTTACATTTCATCACATCCTCTACGGGGCACAGAATTGAGCTACAAAGGACTTTCGGCTTAATCCGATGAATTGTTCACGATAAGATTTTTTGTCTTATGCTGGGCAAGCATTATAGGTCTATGTGTGTGTCGAGCACCAAATCAAATCAGAATCAGACCAATAGCAGCAATTAAATAGATATAAAAATTAAATAGGTATAGAACGAACTAGAGAATCAAGTATTAGTTGTGGAACAAATAGAAATTATATTTGCCATGTATTAACCAATAAACATAAAGATATATGCCTGACTTTGGATATGGAGATACTAGTAGTCAAACTACTGCAAATAGTGGTGCTAGTGATACAGTAACAAATTTGGATACCGGCAAACAAGATACTGCTGGTACAGGTGACGGTAATGTTACAGACATTGATGATAATAACAACAATGGAGGTAATACTACTGTAGATAACAATGGTGGTAATGGAGACGGTAATAAAAATACTGGTTCTCAAGACGGAGATATTGAACTTGTTGAAGGTTCGGTTATTGAAGTAGGAGACGATAGTTATACCGTTGATAAAGATGGTAACTTAGTTGATAAAGATGGTAATATCTTTAAAGAAGCTAAGGATGTACAAGAATTTATTAAAGGTTTTGATGTCGATAATAACGATAGTACAGAACTAAGTATTAATACTATTAAAGAACATCTTGGTATAGATATTATTGGAGAAGATGGTAAACCTGTTGAATTTGACAATACTCCTGAAGGTGTTGCTGCCTATATTGATTCGGTTATAGAACAAAGAGAAGATGAACTTGCAGAAGCTGGTGTAAACAGACTTATTGAAACTTATCCTATCGTACAAGATGTTCTTAACTATTATGTTGCTAATGGTAATTCTCTTGAAGGATTTGGAGAAGTTAAAGATAGAAGTAATATAACTATTGATGAGAAGAATATAGCACAACAAGAAGCTATTATTCGTGAAAGTTTTAGAGAGTTTGATAGACGTGGTAATGTAGATGAATATATTCAATATCTTAAAGATAAAGGAATTTTATTCGCTACTGCACAAGAAGAACTTCAAGGTTTAATAGATGCAGATAATGCTTATAAAGAACAAATAGCACAAGAAGCTAAAGAAGCTGCTATTCGTCAACAACAAGAAGAAACTGCTTATTGGACAGGAGTTCAAGAAACAATTAAAAGTCGTAAGATTGCTGGTTATGAGATTCCGGAAACTATTATTATTAATAAAGATGGAAAGAAAATAGCTGCTACTCCTAACGACTTCTTTAATTACGTTTATCAAGTAGATGAAAATGGCAATAGTCGTTATAATAATGACTTAGCTGCTATGACTCCCGAACAAAGACGAGACGATTCACTACTTCGTGCATATCTTCGATTCACAGGTGGTAGTTATGCTGACTTAGTTAATTTAGCAATTAAAGACCAAGAAGTTAAAAAACTTCGAATTATAGCTAAAGATAATAGCAGACGTACAGCTCGCATAGTGCCGCCAACCTCTAGTAAGTCAAAGGGAGGTAATATAGACTTTGACTATTAATCAATAACTAAATTTTGTTGCGTGTATGTATAAAATGCGTGTTATTAGTACTGGAAATTATGATGATAGAGGTTATTCTAATGAAGAATCTATCGCTAATTTACAGTTGACGAAACCTGTTGAAATTAACAGTTTTCTTACATATAATTATGGAATGGATGATGACCGTTTTCCATTGACTTTTATGACAGAAGGTCAAGGTTCTCTTGGTGTTAAAGATATTGATACTATTCAGTGGACTTGGAAGACAATGGGACGTATGAAGTTTACAGACTTTGTAACATACTTCAATACTGCGGTTACTAAGCCGGGATATGGTGGAACTGAATTTGAAGTTCATTTCTCTACTCATTGGTTTATTGAACAACATGGTTTGATTGCTCCCGATGGTAAGACTTCTGTTCGTATTCAGAAAGACTTAGGAGAATCAGCTTATGGATATGGTTATATTCTGAAACTTGATGGAGTTAATCCTGAGGCTTATGTTGACCCTGAACTGTTGAGTAAAGGTAAGTATTGGTCAATGACTCGTCCTACAGTTTCTGAATCATATTCTAAGGGTAACCGTTCTAATACTATGGGACCTGGCAAGATGACAAGTCAGCTTGAAATTTATCGTCATAGTAAAGAAATAGCCGGTAACTTAGCTAATGTTATTACTGAATATGAGTTTGAAGGTGCAGACGGTGGTAAGAGTCGTTTGTGGATTAATGAAGAGATGCGTCAGTTCAATATCCACATGAGAGTTATGGGAGAAGAAGCTCTTTGGATTTCTCAATACAATCGTATGCCGGATGGAACTATTACTCTTAAAGACCGTGATAATGGTAAACCTATTCCTCATACTGCTGGTATGTTAGAAATCTGCCGCGAATCTAACTACGATACTTATGGCGAATATTTGACGCTGAATAAGCTCAAAAGAACTGTAGGAGATGTATTGAATCGTGATACAGATACAGGCAGTATGAATATCGTTCTTATGGGTGGTAAGGGATTCCTTGAAGACTTCGACGAAGCTATGAAACTTGATGCGAAAGAAAATGGATTCTTAACACCGCTTGGAGAAAAAGAAATTCAAGGTAATGGAGATAATCTTGAATACGGTGCTTATTTCCGTAAATATAAGACTGTTGACGGTCATACGATTACCGCTAAGCACTGTTCGTACTTCGATAAGGGTACAGTTGCAGAAGCTGCAAAACAGAACGGATATATCCATCCTAGAACGGGTTATCCGATGCCTTCTCACCAAGCTTGCTTTATCGACTTCTCGTCCTACAAGGGACGCCCGAACGTTCGACAAGTGCGCCAAAAAGGGCAAATCTACAAGGCTAAAGTACTTAAGGGTATGACTGATGTTCCGGCATCATGGGGAGTAGCTGATAGCAACTTTATTTCTACGGAAATTGATATGAGCCGTTTTGAAGTAAAAGGAACACGTGGTTTACAAGTTGATAACTCCACGAAGATGTTCATGTTAGAGTGTGTATTGTAATTAATCATTAAAAAGAAATTAATATGGATTTTGGTACAACTGGAGGTAGTAAAGTAGAAGTAGCTGCAAATGCTGCAAATACTGCCGGAGTAACGGGAAGTTCCCCCGTAGGGAATGATGAGAATAACCAAGCGCCTAAAGCCGATAAAGTTCTTACTAGTAAAGAACAAAAGCAAGAAGAACTAGATAAACCGTTTACATATAAAAGAAGTATTACTGTATCTTTGATACAGAATTATTCTTTATATCGTAAAGCAAACGATAAAGTCCTTCCTAAGAAAAGAGATTATATTGGTAGTTCTATTCGTAGTTCACAAATTCTTGCTTCTAATCGTGCTGAAGTTGAAACTTACTTTCCGCAATTGCTTGGTATATCTGTTAACAATGAGAATTTCGTTACTCGTCTTAAACAGTATTTAAATAACATACAAGTTCCTGTTAATGAACTTGGAGTTACTTTTGATTGTTCTTTCAGATTTAATCATAAACGTGATTACTTTGCATTTAAGGCTCGTGAAGAAGAAATCGAGATGGCTTATAAGAAAGCTAATAAACAATCTACTAAAGACCTTAGAGCTGCTCTTGCTATTAAGATTAATGATTTGAATAATCTTGAGTCAGAACAATATGCTGTTGGTAGTCCCGTTAATATTACTGATTATATTCTTTATCGTCATTGTCTTTTATATAGAGATATTGCAAAAGATACTGCGCTTATTAATTGCGACCCGTATGTAAGATTCTATTTGAAAGATGACGCTAAAGATAAAGAACGTCAACAGAAACTTCGTCAAGAGATTAATAACGCTAAACGCAACTATATTGAAGTTATCGGAGATGATGAGATGTTCGATGCAGTATATATTCAATATTGTGTTGTAGCCGGATTGCCTATTGTTAATTCACTTCTTTCAGAAAGAATGGATAAAGAAAGTCAATTGGATAAATTTAGTACTAGTGAACCTGTTAAATTTAACAGTATTGTTAAAGATAAAGACCTTAGAATTAAATCTCTTATTGAACTCCTTATTGCTCGTGGTGAATTTGTACGTTCTCAATTCAATCAGAACATCACTACACAAGATGGAGAATTTATCGGTGCTAATATGAAAGAAGCTATTGCTTGGGCTAAGAATCCCGAAAACGAAAATGTATTAGCTGCGTTTAAGAATAAACTAAAGTATATCTAACATGACAATAGAGGAGATGCACATAACGTTCAGAGAACTTGGACAGCAAATGGGTGTTCAACAGACCCGTGCTATCTTCTCTGAAAACATAGATATTTGCATTAACTTTGCCATTGATGCGAAAGCTCGTTCCATACTTCGTCAGAATGTTGGAATGAGCTTTTCCGATAAGGTGGCTAGAGATAATGCTAAAGTAAGTCCGATTAACGGTCTATATACTCTTTATACACAAGGTATTATTGAAGAAACTGATATAGTTGGAAATGGTACTAGATTTAAACCTTATACTACTATTATAGATAGTAATAATGTTTATCTTTATACTGGTTTTGATTGTGTGTATTCTGATACCGATGTTGTACATTGTAGACTTGTAGAACGTGAATCTCTTTTTGATACGCTTGACGATATTTGTAATAGACCATCTAAACGGTATCCTGTTGTAACGGTTAATGGTAACAAAGCAAATCTTGTTGTTGATATTTACACAGGAACAAGTGATTCTCCGACTAAACCGAGAAACATTATTTATACTTATATTAAGAAACCTAATGTAGTTATACTTGATGAAGATAATCCAGATAACAATGTAAATTGTGACTTACCTGATTATTTACATAAAGATATAGTTACTGATGCGGTTAATTATTATCTTCAAAGTATAGGTGCTAAACAAAGTTCTGACGGAGGTCAATAACTAAATCATTAATTAAAAATTTATAGGCTTTATGAGAAACTTTATTCTAGCCGCTAGCGCTGCCTATCCTACCGCAGTTCCTTTGACTGCTGCTGGGCAAGTTAGTATTTCGTATTTAGATAAGGGTGTTGAAACTCTTGTAAAAGATGCAGCTACTGCTGCTGGTCTTAAAGACAGAGGAATGATTACTTGGAAGAATCCTAATTCGGAACTTGGACAGATTGTCTTCCCATTTTACAAGAAGGATTTGAGTTATAGTATAAGTGCATATGCTGCTGCAACTACATTCTCAGCTAATTTTACTATTGCTTCTGTAGAAGCTAGTTCGGATTATACAGTGATTATTGTAAAGAACGGTGTTAAGTTCAATGAACGTAATAAATGGACTTCTACAATTCATGCAGGTAAAAACGATACAGTTAAGAATATAGCTGATAAGATTGCTGCTCATATTAATGCGAATACTATTGGTAGTGGAGTAAGTGCTGTATCTGATGATACTACTGCTGGTAAAATTACAATTACCGCTAAGAAAGCTGGACAACCTTATACAATTGTTCTTGCTGACGAACTTCAAGGTCTTGCTGTAGCAACTACCGCTGCCGGACTTCCTGCAATTAATGACGCTGCTGCCATTAAAGATATGGCTAACAAAGCTGCTGCTGATGCAGGATTTGAATATACTTACGATGAATTTGCTGGACTTTATCCTGCTTATCCATTGAATCCTTTAGCACAAGCTGATAAGACTGATACAGGATTTACAGTATATACTATTCGTTTTGCTGAACCAAGAGATATGAAGACTCGTGATGAAGTTGTTCATCAGATTATTCAGATTGCTTATCCTACCGGTTCTGCCGCAATCGCTACACTTAAAACAATCCTTGATGCTTTAGTGTAAGCACTATCAAATATTTAAGTAAATAAATTTAAGGTTGTTATTAGTATTATGTTATGTAATATTGATAGCAACCTTTTATTGTTTCTGCCCATGAATGATTTAATAGAGATTGCTCTAAATCAAGGTATCAGTTCTCTGATAACTGTTGCAGTATTTATACTAGTATATAAATATATAGATAATGCTAAGAAATCTACTACTGAGAAGTTTATAGAAAAAACTGCTTCTAATCTTGAACATATAACATCTAGTATAAATAGAACTGTTGCTTTTATTGATAATATAACTTCTAAGATAATTCAAAAAGATAAAGAGAAATGTAGAATAGCAATAGAACTTTCATTTACTTCTCTTAATAAAGCTCTTTATGATTATGCTAAAGAAACTATTATTAATAATAATATTGATATTAAAGCTGATATTATAAAATCAAATATATCACATCTTGTTAATAACGAATATTATAAAGTATGTAGTACTTTAGCATTATATCAAGTTAATGATGAACGCCCATCTACTGCTATGAAAGAAGAATGGAAACGAGAACTTATAGAAGACATAGAATCTATCATATTTAATGACGGTCTTAATACATTAGATAAGATTAATACTATGGATATTAAACTTTCTATAAGAATTGAAGATTATTCTACTTACGTCTATAATAAATGTTTTAATAAATGATATGAATAGACGAAACGATATAACAATGAAAAGACTTCAACGAGATAGTCTTATTGAAAAACAAATTGCTGCTAGTATTAATAAAGTTAAAATTAATGATAATGGATTTGTAACTCCGGAATATAAAGACGTTATTAATGCTATGACTATGTATTTATTTAATTGTTATGATAAAATAGAAATATATAGTGATAAACAAATAGCTAATCTTGATGTTATTTATGATAATATTACTAACCTTCTTAATACATAATCATGGAAGAAGAACTTATACAGAATAAATCTAGGAATGGTCTTACTGACCAACCTAACAGTATTACACCAGTTTATGTTGAAGCTGCTGAAAATGTAGAAGTAGACGTAGACTGGCTTTATTGTTTAATTCCTGCACAATATGCTTTTGTATATCATAAACTACTTTTAGCGATGGCTGATTTAGGAATTGATATGTTGAAAGATTGTAAGTCTAGTTGTAAAGATTCTAACAAGAGACTTATTGATTGTTTTACTATGTTTAATAGTGCAGTTGCTTGTTATAAACTTGGTAGAGAGAAGGAAGCAAAGTTATTGATGGATTATATAGAAGGACAACTTCACATCCTCTACGGGGGAACAGCAAAGGAAGAACCGAACATAATAGTCAAAGTCGGTGAACATAATGAATATGAAGCTTTTGTTAGCAGAGATAAATCGACTAACAAACTTGTATTTAAGATGAATCCAGAAACTGCTAAACAATATAATGCTGAACCAAATCCTCTCAATAGAGTTTATGAAGATGAAGAACTTATATAATATATAATTATAATATGGAATCTAAAGATAAAATAAGAAAATTAATTAAGATAGATGAAGCTACAGGAGAGAAGTATACAGTCTATCCTATTACTTATATACAAGCTATTATTGACGAAAATGGAAATAGAAATCTCGACGAAATATTAGCTAGCTATAATGCTATTTATGTAGAATTTGATAGAGATTTTGCTACAACAATGAAAGTAATTCCGGAAGTTTTTAGAACTAAAGGACGACAAGTTACTTATATTATACAGGCAGAATTAAAAACTGATACAGCTAAAGCTGCTACTTTTATATATAATTCTAATAAAGTAGAAGACGAAGAATTTTGTAATGCTGATAATTGGATAACATTAACTGGAGGAGATATTAATTTTGTAACAAACGAAATTGCTAGTGTAACTAATAATCCAGATGAGTTAGATATTATTACTGTTAATAAAAAACTTCAATTAGGTGATGGTAGATTTGTTACAGGAACTAGTCTTTATATTCTAAGACCGAAAAATATAAATGCTGACGATTTAGAATTAGATGATGCTTCTATTGCAGCTTTACAAAAACTTAATGTATTATGTGTAGTTAAATATGATTTTGTTGATACTATTGGAGACAATATTAATCTTGGTGATGGAAGTGGATTATTATTTGCTGGTGGAACTATGAGCGGATTTACTTTTAATGTTAATGGTCCATATAAAATTATGGGACATTATGATTTAGTTAAATTCCTTGCAGATAATAGTTTTAATGGAGAAACTAATCTTATTTTTGATGGACAATTCAATCTTGGAGGTTATGATATACAACAAATAGAAGGTAGTTCTTGGAAGAAACAAGCTGTATTAGGTAAGATACTTTATAATAAAGATGATGATAAACTCCGAGCTTTTACTAAAGATAAAGTATTTAGTATTACAGAAAATGAAGAGTATCTTATACCTAGTACTGAATTGAATTTTAATTTTATTGTTAATAACAAACCTTGTACAGAAAAAGAAGCTGCTGAATTATCAAAGATTAAAAGCTTTTTTAAAGTATCTATGCGTACTAAATTTTATTTCTATGATAATGGAGCTTCTCCTAGTGCTCTTACTCATAATTATGGTTATTACCAAGTATGGGTTACTAGAGATGGTGCAGAAGATATTGATTATATAACATTCCATATTCCTTTCTATGATGGTCGTATTAGAATATATAGATGTGATGGTATAGAAGGAACATATTGGAAAGTTATGGATATTTATCCTTATAATTATGATTATGATAAATTGCCTTATGGTACAATATATGGTTATGGAGGTAATGCTAATGAAATAGTAAGATTTAAAGGAAAGAACAATAAAAATTATGATGCGTTTGGATATACAGCTTCTTTCCCTGTTGAACGTTGTGTTCATATTACTACTAATTACGGAACTCATAAATTCAATGAATTAGATAAATTTATGGAACTTATATATGATAATTTTTCTACTAATTTTCAAACGTATGAAGAAAATATAGTTGAAGAAATGCCAATAGTAGTTCCTGCCAATCTAAGAGATTTTGTTATAGATATATGTAATATAGACTTTACAGATAAAGATTCTAACGATAATCAAACATTCGATGTTTATAAGAATATTTCTAGAGTTATAGTAAAGGATTATACATTCAATGATGGTGAGCAAATTCTTAATAATTATAGAGTAATTAAATATGGTCAAACAGATAATGGTGATA